>Ga0302210_10000691_pt1 | contig 15011 bp, 8 predicted proteins | sample II_Fen_E3_2_FD_198793 | JGI IMG/M metagenome (GOLD analysis project Ga0302210, IMG submission 198793) | Peat permafrost microbial communities from Stordalen Mire near Abisko, Sweden - II_Fen_E3_2 | ecosystem: Environmental > Terrestrial > Soil > Wetlands > Permafrost | place: Sweden: Abisko... | reverse complement strand
ACCTTTGCTTTTGTCTTATTCCATTCAGCACTACCTAGCTTATTTAGTTTCGGTTTTCTAGCATCAGCACCAGCAAATTTTTGAAGCATATCAAGTTGTGTTGCAAGAATATACAAATTCCCATTTTGAGCATACTCGATTTTTATATAATCTTTCTCAATATTTTCTACTGTTACCTTCTCTATACCACGATAAACCCCTAGTCCATGATTTTCATGTACTACATAATCCCCAACTGCTAAATCATTAAAAGCAGAAATTGCCTTACCTTCATATTTTTTCTTTTTCTTTTTTACTTTTTTATCTCTTCCAAATATATCAGATTCCGCAATTACAACAAATTTAAGTAATGGGTACTCAAATCCCTTATGTATATTCCCATATGTCACCATTATTTCGCCATCTACAATCAGCTTGTCAAAGTCTTCACTAAAATAGGACGATAACTCATATTCCCTTAAGTCTGCTGCAAGCCTTTGCGCTCTAGTTCTAGAATTAGACACAACAATAACCTTATATTTAGACTTTTTATACTTTTTTAAGTCTTCTACAAGGAATTCAAATCGATTATTATATAAGCTAACGCTCTTGCAATCTATTCTAAATGAGTCATCAATATCGATTAGTTCTGGTTTATATTCTAAAGTTGTAAGTACCAGCAATTTTCTAGCATTCAATTTTGCATATATTTCCCTAGTACTATACAACATATCACTTTGGCTTGGCAAAATATACCCGCTCGTAAGTCTATTTATGATACTTTCACTAAATTCAAGCTCAACCAAATCCATCTTATCTTTCAGTCTATTTGGCTCGTCTACCACAAACAGTGTGTTCTCTCTATCAAAATAATCCAAAAAGGAAACTGTAGTCTTTGCAAATGAATGTAAATATCTTTCACATCCAAAGGATTCATCAAATTCGTTAATTTCTCTTTCTAATCTTTTTGCAGCCTCAAAATTACCCGCCTTTTTCAATACTGCCATCTGATTCTTCAATTCAGTCTTTATCGAAATGATTCCATCTTGGATTTCATTTTCTGTGAATATCACTTCACAAGCTGGGTAAATTTCTACCGTTTCTAATCGTTCAACAGACCTCTGGCTTTCCACATCAAATGCTCTAATTGAATCTATTTCCTCATCCCACAACTCAATTCTAATTGGCGCTGCTTCTGTTAATGGAAATATATCAATAATTCCACCTCTAATTGCAAATTGACCATTACCATTCACTTGGCTCATCCGCTCATATCCTAATCTAACCAATGTTTTTTTTAGCATTTCAACATCGATAATTCCGCCCTCTTCAAAGGTTAGAATGTTCTTATGAATGGTTTCAATGGGCATTAACATCTCCGCACAACCATCTATCGTTGTAACTACTGTTAATGTACCATCTGAACTATTCGCATCATCTATATCATCTGCATCATCTGGTTTTTTTCTATTATTTATAATCTGTTTAATTACTTCTAGGCGCTCTTTGACAATCACATTTCCATGAACATCTGCACTATAAAAGATGAAATCCTTTGCTGGATAATAGACTGTATTTTTATTATAAAATCTGCAGTCATCAAATATTTCTCTGGCTTTTGTTTCATCATAAGTAATTATAACCCTACATTTCGTCTTTTGCCCGAGCGCATTTACCAAATGTGCTTTTTCTGAATCAATGCACCCACTTATCATTGCAGTTTTTCCTTGAGTATCTAATCTCTCTACTATACCCTTATAGCCTGCTAAATCTTTTATGGGCTCAAAAAATGTTCTCATAATCTGCTACCTTTCCTAGTTATATCATCTCACTTATGAGCTATATTAATTAGCTATATTTATACTTCTTAATTAACTATAGTATGAATTGTATTTATTAGTTCTATTTATTACTCTATTGATTTCTTCTATTGATTGGTTATATTGATTACTTCTGTTGATTACTTCTGTTGATTAGTTATATTGATTCATTCCTACTTCGATTCCATCTAAAAGAATTGTTTCAACTGCTTTGCATGCATTAGCAAGTCCTTCATTAACGATGTTTTGCTGTCCCTTTGGGAACTTTCCAAGCACCCAATCAGCCAAATCATATCCATTAGGTTTGTCACCAACACCAAATTTTATTCGTTTGAAATGATCTGTACCCAAATGTGCAATAATGCTCTTGATTCCATTATGCCCTCCAGCGCTTCCAGTGGGTCTTAAACGAAGTTTTCCTACCTCTAGGCTTATATCATCAAAGATAACCAAAACCTCATCAATATCCACCTTATAGAAGTCAACAACTTCTCTAAGACTCTCTCCGCTAAGATTCATATAAGTCTGTGGTTTTACAAGAACCACTTTTTGACCAGCGATGACCCCTTTACCACATATTGCCTTATGCTTTTTTTCATCCATACTAATGTTATATTCATCAGCCAGCTTATCTATAACCGCAAATCCCACATTATGTCTAGTTCCAGCATATTCCTTCGTTGGATTTCCCAGTCCTGCAATAATATACATACTTTTCTCCATTTCTGTTGCTTACTTTAGCAAGTCACATCCCAAGAAATCATTTAGACCTTGTCTACTTCCCTTTACTCAAAAATATTCTTAAGAATATATCATGATTTAGATAACACAATATGGCTAATTAGAAACCATACCCCCTAAAGGTAAATTTCAAATCAGCCTTATCTTATGTTAATAGTTATAATATTCGTGTCTCATATTATCTATTACATTAATTATATCTATATCATCTATAACTATACCGATAGATATTTATATGAATAGAATACTCTACTTTATTAATCTAATCAACAACTTTTAGAAACACATTTTAAATCTCTGATTAAAATACACTTTTCAATACGAGATTAACCGCTTTAATTTAACCCAAACAAAGTAGGGCGCATATATATGTGCCCTACTCCATCTTCCACCACAATTAGCTGTGAATTTTTATTTGATTAAACTTTTTTAATCTTTCTTTTCTTTGTTGCAAATATAACAGTTACTCCTGCAATCCCCATTATAAGCATATACATCGTAATTGGTGATGTATCACCTGTCTTAGGTGTTGTTGGAGTCACTACTGCATCTGGAGTCACTACTACATCTGGAGTCACTACAACATCTGGCGTCACTACCACATCTGGAGTCACAACTGTGGCTGCTACTTGAGCAATAACATATGTACTAAAATGATCTGTTTCAAATACGCATTTTCCATCCACAATTTTTGTATCGAGTTTTGTAAGATTTCCATCAGTTTCAACACGGAATACCGTAATTGTCTTAGACGTATCTAATCCTGCTGGAATTGGAAGTGAAACGCTTACTTTTCCATTTAATTGATGTACTTCAATTCCATCTGGATTTTTGAGATTCATCTCAAACACTGCAAACTGTTCAATACTGTTAGTCGTTGCTGCTTTCACAATTGTTGCAGCTTTTTCATATACTTCACCACTTGTTACTGCTTTAACTTCAAATTTTGAACCTACTTCAATAGTTGCATTGGGATCAACTAGTTTCGTTTCCGTACTGCCAGTTGCCGCAATAATGATTGGTGCTTTCACTAAAACTGCAACAGCATTCGTTAATGCTGTTACTGCCGCATCAATTGTCGACTGTTTGTCAATCTTCAAACCAGCTGCAACGGCCTTAACTGCTGTAAGTGCTGTCGTAACTGCTGCATAACTTTCACTTGTATAGATAGATGCTATAAGTGCTTCTGCTGATGTAATTGCTGCTGTACGTTTTGAGTAATCTGCATCTTTTAAAACTAATGTTGTTACTGCACTATTTAAAGCTGTTACTGCTGAATTAATTGTCCCCTGACTGTCAATCTTCAAACCAGTTGAAATTGCCTTAGCTACTTTGAGTGCTGTACTAACTGTTGCATAGCTACTTGTTGTATAGTTTGTTATAGTAAGTGCTTCTGCTGATGTAATTGCTGCTGTAAGTGCTGAGTAATCTGCATCTTTTTTAACTAATACACTAACTGCACTTGAAATGTTAGTTGCCATCGCATTTACTTGCGCTTGCTGTGAAGCATCTAAACCGAACACTAATGCTGCTACGGATGCTGCTACTGCACTAAAATCTACATAGTCTGAAGAAATTAAAGTATTAACTTTTGAAATAATTGAAGTAACAGCCGAATAATCTGCTGGATTTAGTTTATTTATATAATTACCTAAAACTGTTACTGTTGCATATTCTGCGGCCTTATTTGCTGAAAAAAGAAATCTATCATTATTTACAACGAATCCAGGACCATATGAGCCATACTCTGCATATCTAGCATTCAAATAACTATTACCGCTCATATCTCCATATCCAACAGCTGCAATTGCCGACGTCAAATAGCAATTAATAAATATTGCTTCAGCATCTGCTCCCCATGGGCGAGACATACGGAAAGAGCCTGCCGCAACGCCTGTTTCTGCTAAAAAATGACAATTATCAAATACAAATCCATACTTTGTTGATGCGTATGTTCTACCTGCTGAGAAGCATCCATCTGGTTTATATGATGTATATCTAGCAACGATATCACAATCAGAAAACACTGATGTACCTGCACCATAGATAAAATCTACATTACCTGTAATATAACATTTCTGGAAATACTGACGTGTAACTTCATAATTTCCACTTGCATCTTTTATTTTCGAATCAGTAAGTAGGGTATCCTGGTAACCTATCAGTCTAATATTGATACAAAATGTCTGATCTGCAACAATGCATAATGCATCTGCCTGTTGATCAGTCCCATTTGAATATGCATATGAGTTTTCAATCGTTAAATTCTCTGCTGCAAATCCGTCTGCTGTTGAATCAACATACACACAGTTTCTAGTCCACATATCTTTCGCTGAACCATCTGCTACTGCTACTGATTTATAAATTCTTGTCTTTACGCTATCCTCACCAAGTAAGCTTACATATGGAGATGTTATTGATACTCTCTCATTATAATCACCATTTTTAATAAAAATAACTTTTGATGCTGCATTGTCAATTGGTACCGTTGCTACCGCAGCACTTACTGTTTTATAAGTAGGAACTCCTTTTACTAAATCTCCATCAGTTCCTGTAAATGCACCGTCAACTACGACGTCATATTTTTGTAAATAAATAAAATTAAATGTTTTTCTTGTTATCTTTCCGTTAACATCTGTGAGATAAAGATTAACATCATTTCTATACTGTGTTAAATCAATATCAAATGAAAATGTTCCATTTGAAGCTATAACTGCTGAACTAATCTGTTTCCCATTTACTTCTAATGCGAGAGTACCTGCTTTGTCAACAGATCCTACAATTGAAGCTTTATTAGCTGTTACTGTATCATTTGATTTTGAAGAAATCGTAAATTGTGCTGCTTCAGCTTCATATACATAAGGTCCAACATGTCCTGGTGTAGGAAGTGCTTGCTGTATTACTGAAGGATTACTTGTGTTCGTATCATTCTTTGCAATTATTTTATAGTAATAAGGTTGTTCATTTGTTACATCAACATCCGAATATAGAAGTTCTGAAGTTTCAAATGATTTTACTAAGCTCCATTTAACCGTATCACCTTCACCATTTGTTTTGTATAAATCGTATGATGTTGCTCCCGCTACTGCTGTCCATGTAAGATCAATCTTCTTATCTGTACCTATCGCAGTAAGCGTTGTTTGATTAAGTGGTGTAACATATGGTACTTGAGCTGATATTTGTGCTGAGTCAATACTACTCAGATCACCTGCTTTACCATAGACCTTGAACGTATATGTTCCATCTGCTGTTGGTTTATAAGAAAAATTAGTTACTTTAGATGTACCTACCGGCGTATATCCCCCTCCATCCTTAGAAGCCAAAATCACATAAGATATATTACCTTTGCCTTCTGTTACTGTCCATGAAAGATCAATTGCGTCTCTCAATGCAGATACAATTGCTGAATCTATCGATGTTACTACTGGTGGCACCCCAACTGCTATGTAATAATCATTCTGATCATATACAATATAGCCATCACTATCTGTCAGCGTAATATTGGAAATCTGTCCTACAACACCTGCGAATCCAAGACCATAACGTACACTGGAACCACTTCGTAATGATGCATGTGCATTTGTTGTAATATCAAAAGGAGCTGCTTCATTAGTAGCTAGCACAGTTCCTGCTGCATCATATGTCTTCATGATGCTTGTACTATTGGTTTTTTGGTAAGACATTACATAATCCTTGCCAACTGTAACTGCATTTGCTGCCGTCTTAGGATCTCCTCCGTTAGCGCTTGCGCCTGTAGTAGTAAAATTATGTTGAGTTACGTAATTCTTATTAACCTGTACAATATCACAATATATTGAAGTACCTGGTGTAGCTGCAAACTGTCCAACAGCAATACCATGTTTATCTGTCCCATTATTAAGGCTTGTCATATTAAACTGAGCTGAAATTGTATAATCTGCGGTAGTTGCTGGGAACAATAAATAATTTGTACCCTTAGCACCACGAACATCACCCTTTGTTGTACCTATTGCATTGCTAACATTAAGTATATTTCCATATGCTGATGATGTAAATGTAGTATCTGTTGGATATGTACCACCGAAATCTGCACTACTTGCAAATTTTGGTATTAACTCACCAATTGTAGAATCAAATACCGTTTTCTTTGTTGTTATGCCATCTGCGGTGTTCACAGATGTAACTTTTACATCAGAAAATACTGCGGATGCGCCTGCTGTAGCAAAAAATCCAATCTGCTTTGCATCTAAGCCCGTAATCCCTGCAGCTCCTGTCAATGCTTTTGTTACTGCGTCAGAAAAATCTGGTTTTGTAGCAACATAATATGTAGCTGATTCGCCAGAAATCACAAGTTTTACGTATACATCTGTAGCTGCTGTCGTAACACCCGGATTTAATTGTAATGCTCCACCACCTGCTGATGCCTTGTGGTATCCATATCTAAACTGTGTTTTTGCAAAATCTGCATATAACGCCGCACTTGTAGCCCCTGCCTCTTCAGAATTTCTCACCATTATTCCGACTTGTCCTGAACCTTTTGCTGCTATTTTTGCCTGAATTGTAAGATCTCCTTTTGCTGCAAAATAAGCAAAAAACAAATCATCAGTTCCTGCATCTTTATCAAACTTCGCACCTGCGCCTATTATAGACACAGTCTTTGCTGCATTATCATATGTATAACTTCCTGCTGTTGCTTGCGTTGCTGTTGCATGAGCACCGATTTCAGCAGTTTTCCATATTGTTGATAATGGATTATTTACTGCTACCCCTTCTGCAGCCAATACATTTGCGGTCCCAGTAAAAGGCATTACGCCAAAAATCATGCAAACCGTTAATACGATACTTAGGAACCTCTTCCTTTTTTTGCTTCTCATACTTCTCCTCCTAGAAAAATAACTAATAAATACTTGTTATTAGTGAATATTTATATTAATTTCATAAATAATTCACATCGTCATTATAAATAATACCAAATTTTAACAGTTGTGTCCATACTATTTTTCATATTAATGCTAGTTTTATTGATATATTCTTAATTATTTTGTGCAAGTTGTCGTGTTTACAGTTTACAATTCATTATTAATGAATTCGCAAGCCTTTTAACTACAAAAATAGAGCCACCATTATCTGGTGACTCTATTATATCTGTGAATAAATTATTTCTATTCAGTTACCACTTCATCTGATGCCTTTTCAAAAGCATCTAAAACGATAGCTTGTAATTTGTCACGCGTCTTTGTATTAATCGGATGAGCGATATCCCTATACTCTCCATCCGTTGCCTTTCGACTTGGCATTGCTATAAACAACCCTTTTTCTCCTTCAATTACTTTGATATCATGAACTACAAATTCATTATCAATTGTAACTGACACAACTGCTTTCATTTTACCTTCCTTCGCGATTTTTCTTACTCTTACATCTGTAATATTCATAATCGAACCCCTTCCATTATATGGTAATATATTACAAGAACTTTGCAAATTCTTATAACCGGCTTTACGAAGCTATAAAGTAGCTTCTTTTATGATAATTTGCTTCGCAACTTCTCATATGTTCTATTGTTTTATTCTATTAACCGCTTCTTACCTACCACCTTAATTAATCCATGTAAAGCAAACTCTTCTCAACTACAATTTCAATATTATCCGGTTGTCCTACATATCTTGAATCTGCCTTAATTGTACTTTTGCTCTCAACAATACAATTTTCAATATAAGCATTATCTCCAATATACACATCATTTAGAATAATTGAATTCTTGATAACCGTGTTATTCCCCACATATATCTTTTTAAATAGAACTGAATTTTCAACAGATCCATTTATGATACATCCACTAGCCACCAGGCAATTCTTAACATTAGCTTGTCCGTTATATTTTGTAGGCGGCAAATCATCTATCTTAAAATATACATCTGGATATTGTTTGAAAAAATAATCCCTGATTTCTTTATTAAGGAAATCCATATTGGTTCTATAATATGCCGCAACCGTTGAAATGTTGCTCCAATAAGATTCAATCATGTATCCATATATATGTTTCAAATTTTTATATCTCACTAAAATATCTTTAACAAAATCATGTCTATCTTCTTGTGCTGCCTTCTCAATCAACTCAATTAACAGTCTTCTTCTTATAATATATATTCCTGTTGAAACAGTTGAAAGGTTCGTTTCGATTGGTTTTTCTTCTATTTCTGTTATTCGGCACTCATCTGTCATACTTACTAGTCCAAATCTTCCAAAATCGGATTCGTCCTCGAGTTTTTTAACCACAACCGTAATATCAGCTTTCTTTGCAATATGATATTCTAAAACTTTGTTGTAATCTAGTTTATACACGCCATCTCCAGAAGCTATCACCACATATGGCTCATGGCTAGATTTTAAGAAATCAAGATTCTGATATAGTGCATCCGCTGTTCCTCTATACCAAAAGCTACTATCAGATGTAATCGTTGGTGTAAATACAAATAAGCCACCTTGTTTTCTTCCAAAATCCCACCATTTTGATGAGCTCAGATGTTCATTTAAAGACCTTGCATTATACTGTGTTATTACAGCTACTTTCTGGATATGTGAATTCGTCATATTGCTAAGCACAAAATCAATACTTCTATAACTTCCAGCTACTGGCATTGCTGCTATCGCGCGCTTATTTGAAAGTTCTTTCATCATTTTATTATTTCCACCGGCTAAAATAATTCCTATCGCTCTCATTAGTCTTCACCTGCCTTAATTATATTGCCGCCACTTTGAAGATATCCATCTATATAGTCATTTTCTTCTGTAATACCAAAAATAGCTGAATTCTTTCCTATTTTGACGCCATTAGGAATAACTGAGTTTTCACCGATGGTTGCAATCCCTGAATTATATACTTTAGGATACTTTACATTAGGAGTTTCTTCCCCTATTCCAATTTCAACATCTTCACCTATCACAACATCTTCTGCAATGATTGCTTTATAAAGTACTGTATTCTTACCAATAATACAATTTTTCATAATAATCGAATCATGAACGACCGCATTTTCTTCAATAATAACGCCTGTTCCAATAACTGAATTATACACCTGTCCATAAATTTCGGTACCTTCACCGATTATGCTTCGCTCAATCTGAGCATTCTCACCTATAAACTGTGGTGGAAGTGTATCTGTCCTAGTGTAGATTTTCCAAAACTCCTCGTATAGATTAAAAACTGGAATAATATCTACTAATTCCATATTCGCTTCCCAATAGGAGCTTAACGTACCAACATCTTTCCAATAACAATTATATTCATAAGCAAATATTCGCTTATTATGTTCTAAACAATATGGTATTACATGCATACCAAAATCGCATTGCGTTTGATTTCTTAACTCACGTAGCGTCTCTTTTAGCACTTTCCAGGTAAATATATAAATACCCATAGATGCCATATTACTACTCGGATTGATAGGCTTTTCCTCAAATTCTGTAACTCTATTATCGCTATCAGTAATTAATAATCCAAATCTGCTTGCATCTTCAATCTGTACCGGCATTGAAGCAATTGTAATATCTGCATTATTTGCCTTATGAAAATTAAGCATTATCTTATAATCCATCTTTGATATATGATCACCAGATAAAATCAATACATATTCTGGATTGTAATTTTCCATATATTCTAGATTTTGATAAATAGCATTCGCCGTGCCCGTATACCACTCACTGCTTGTACTCTTTTCATATGGAGGTAAAACCGTTACTCCTCCAACATTACGATCCAAATCCCAGGGGATTCCAATTCCAATATGTGTATTAAGTCTTAATGGACGATATTGTGTAAGAACTCCCACCGTATCCACCCCTGAGTTAATACAATTGCTCAAAGGAAAATCAATAATCCTATACTTTCCCCCAAAAGCAACAGCCGGTTTAGCGACCTTAGCAGTCAATACACCTAGTCTGCTCCCCTGACCTCCTGCCAATAACATTGCAATCATTTCTTTTTTAATCATGCCATTACCTCTGCTGTTATTTTTTTGATTTTTCAATATTAATTATACCACAATTCATTTTGCAAGTAAAAGTTATTTTGTGCTATTTTACATATTTTCTTATGTTTGTTTCTAGGTGTTCGGCTTTATGCTCTAAAAAATACACAATTCAATGTATTTTGCTTAATTTTCTAATTATACTCCAAATGATTTTCTCAGAAAATATTAAATAATTTTGTTTGAAATATAATAATATAGGTTTATAATAGTATAGATATATAATAGTATAGATATATAATCAGTAATCAGAAAGGTATTTAACATAATGTACAAAATTAATTTTAACAGTCCAATTCATGTTCACTTTATTGGTATAGGCGGTATTAGTATGAGTGGATTAGCAAAAATTTTATGTAATAAAGGATTTACGGTTTCAGGTTCAGATTCAATAAAATCAGCATTAACTTATGAATTAGAACAAGATGGATGTATTATTTCCTATCCGCAAGATGCCAAAAACATCAATGCAAGCATAAATTTAGTTGTATATACAGCAGCAATCCAATCAACTAATCCTGAATTAGCCAAAGCCGTAGAGTTTGGCACACCTACAATTACTAGAGCTGAGCTTCTAGGTCAAATTATGAGCAACTACAAAACATCAATTAATATAGCCGGCACTCACGGAAAGACTACCACTACATCAATGGTTTCTGAAATGTTACTTGCGGCCAATGCCGATCCGACTATTTCATTAGGCGGAATTCTTGATAGCATCGGCGGAAACATTAGAATCGGCAAATCCGAACTATTTGTAACCGAAGCATGTGAATACACGAATAGTTTCTTATCATTTTTTCCTACAATTAATATTATTCTAAATGTAAAAGAAGACCATCTTGATTTCTTTAAAGATATTGATGATATTCGTCACTCCTTCAAGTTATTTACTGAAAGACTCCCCGACAGTGGGACGTTAATCATCAATAGTGATATCGATGATATTTCCTATTTTTATAAAGATAGTAAATGTAAAGTAATTACAGTAGGCTCTAATCCTTCTAAAAGCAAATACAGTGCTGCTGATATTAGCTATGATAAATTAGGTTGCTGTACTTACACTTTATTAATAGAAGGAACACCATCAGGAACAATTGCTTTGAAAGTTCCCGGAGTCCATAATGTCTATAATTCATTAGCCACAGTGGCTTTAGGATTTGAGCTAGATATTCCTTTTGAAACAATCCAAAAAGGATTTTTAGATTTTAGTGGAACAAAACGCCGTTTCGAGAAAAAAGGTACACTGAATGGTTTTACCATAATTGATGATTATGCACATCATCCAGATGAAATCAAGGCAACTTTAAGTTCTGCACAGCACTATCCTCACAATAAAATTTGGAGTATTTTTCAACCACATACCTATTCAAGGACTAAAATATTACTTGATAAATTTGCTCAAGCACTTTCTGCTTCTGATGTAGTTGTCCTTGCAGATATATATGCATCACGAGAAACAGATGATTTAGGCATCAGTTCTATGGATTTAATGAATGAAATCAAAAAATCAGGCACTGAGTGTCATTATTTCTCATCTTTTTATGAAATAGAAAAATATTTATTTAAAAATTGTATCAACGGTGATTTGTTGATAACTATGGGAGCTGGCGATATTTATAAAGTTGGCGAAGATCTGTTAAAACCAGACTTTTCCCCAAATTCCAGTTTATAACTGCACGGTTATCCACAATATCCACTGAATCCACATATAAATTTGTGTAAAACTCATTTTATATGTGGATTTTTTGTTTATAACTTATTATTTTAAGTACTAGGTTTTACCCTATTTCAATAACGTTTTCATCTTTTTATCCACATTATCCACATTATCCACATTCTTATCCACTTATTTGGGTGCCTATTTTAATTTGAAAATGACTGTGTTATAATTACGCTAATGAATTGAAAGGTACGTGTTCTACATGAAATCAATAATATTAAATAACAATAATTCAAACTCAATAATAGTATCTAATATTTTTTTAGATAAATTTATGCCCGAAGCCAATGGAGAATTTGTCAAAATATATCTCTATTTAATTCGATGCATTTCAGATGCCAGTATGCAAATATCTGTATCTTTACTTGCGGACAAGTTTAATCATACTGAAAACGATGTAATTCGTGCATTACGATATTGGGAAAAAACAGGTCTTATTTCGCTTTTATATGATTCTAGTAAAAAAGAACTTGTTGGTATAACCTTATTATCTTCAGATGATACGAATTACTCAAAAGAACAATCTGATAATAATTCTGATAATAATACTAATAACAATACTAATAGCAATACTAATAACAATACTAATAGCAATACTAATAATCGTAATAGCAACATTGATAATAGTTCTGATTTTAATAGTACATCAAATAATAACCATACTATCAGCCATGATGTACCCAATATTGATGTTCCCATTATAATAGAGTCTATCGCTGAACGTAAACCAAAACCCACGTATACTTCAGGCCAGTTAAAACAATTTGCTGAAAAAGATGATTTAAGTCAGCTTCTATACATAGCACAGAAGTATTTAGGAAAAACACTCACTTCGACCGAAACGAATTCAATCATATATTTTTATGAAGCATTAAAGTTTCCATCCGATTTAATCGAATATCTAATTGAGTATTGCGTGTCAAAAGAACATAAAAGTATGCGTTACATCGAAAAAGTTGCTTTATCTTGGGCAGATGCTGGTATTGAGAGTATCTCACAAGCGAAAAAAGAAATTACATTTCATAATAATAACAATTATTGTGTTATGAAGGCATTTGGTATCAGTAACCGTAACCTAGGAATCCGTGAACAGGAATATATAAACAAGTGGAATGACGTTTATTGCTTTGATTCCGAGATTATTATTGAAGCTTGTAATAGAACAATTCAAGTAACACATCAACCTAGTTTTGAGTATGCCGATTCCATTCTTTCAAAGTGGAAGGAAAAGAATATTACTCGATTAAGTGAATTGAAGTCTTTAGATGAACAATTTGTGCAATCAAAGAATTCAAAGGAACGCACCATAACTCAAAAAACAACAGGCTCATCAAATTTATCTTCCAATAAGTTTAATAACTTCACTCAGCGAGACTACAATTTTGATGAACTTGAGAAGCAGCTAATAGGAAATAATAGCTAAATATCTCTAACGCCACAGATTGGAGCGATAATGGCACTTACGAATTCACAGCATGACGCAATTATGCGTATGTATAATTTAATCCAACTCAAAAACAAACACCTTCTTGACGAAAGAACGCTTGAAGTTTATGCGGCTTGTCCAAAAATTAAGGAAGTGGAAGATGAAATCATTAACATTTCAATTACGAATGCTCCGTTAATTATTCAGTTAGGCAATAGTGCGCTTGACAAATATAAAGATACACTTAATGATTTGATTTCTAGACGAATCAGCCTTATGAAGGATATGGGGTATCCCAATGACTATTTAGATGAAATCTTTGATTGTCCTTTATGCAAAGATACCGGCATCGTCAACGGAGAACAATGTTCTTGTTTCAAGAAAAAAGTGATCGATGTATTTTATCTGCAGTCAAATCTTAAAAACATTTTATCAAAAGAGAATTTTGATAATTTTTCTTTTGAGTGGTATTCAAAAGATTCAGTTGATTCCACAACTGGTCTCACACCTTACAATAATATGCAAAAAGTTTTAACAATATGCAAAGATTTTATTGAAAATTTTGATACTTCATTTCATAATCTTTTATTTTTTGGTGATACAGGTGTTGGTAAAACCTTTCTATCAAATTGCATTGCTAGTAAGATTTTAAGTTCTTCTCATAGCGTAATTTATTTAACTGCTATAGAGTTATTTGATATATTTGCAGAACATGACTTTTCGCATAATAAATTCAACAACACAGGAGAAACTATGAGTACTTACATTATTGATTGTGATTTACTCATTATTGATGATTTAGGAACTGAACTAAGTAATTCCTTTACGAATTCAAAGTTATTTTACTGTGTGAATGAACGGATTCTAAAACAAAAGTCAACAATCATTTCGACTAATTTATCGATTAGAGATTTAGCTTCTAATTATTCCGAAAGAATTTTTTCTCGTATTTCTAGTTCTTATACTATGTTGAAATTACATGGCAGCGATATACGAGTAGAAAAACGTAATAACAATAACTCAAAAAATTCTTGACTTATGGATTTTTAATGATAATATTAATGATGTTTGTTATTATTATAAATAATAATATTCAAAAAATATACTTAGTAATTAAATCTTATTAAATGACAAAACACAATGGAGGAACAAATAATGCCACGCGACGAACGACATACAGAAACAATTCCAGTTGGTACTTTAGGTATCATCCCAGCAATAAGCTGTGCAAAATTAGGTGAGAAAGTCAATCAATACTTAGTGGATTGGCGCGAACAACGACAAAATACACACGCTGAAACATTAGCATTTAG
>Ga0302210_10000681_pt1 | contig 15120 bp, 7 predicted proteins | sample II_Fen_E3_2_FD_198793 | JGI IMG/M metagenome (GOLD analysis project Ga0302210, IMG submission 198793) | Peat permafrost microbial communities from Stordalen Mire near Abisko, Sweden - II_Fen_E3_2 | ecosystem: Environmental > Terrestrial > Soil > Wetlands > Permafrost | place: Sweden: Abisko... | reverse complement strand
AAGGCGGTTAACCCAACCAATGTTATGGGTGCTTCCAAAAGGATTGCTGAGATTTACGTTCAGGCTTTGGCTAAAGAAACTCAGAAAAATGGTGGTAATGTAAACTTTGTGACAACCCGTTTCGGTAATGTGTTAGGGTCAAACGGTTCGGTCATTCCCCACTTTAAAGAGCAGATAGAAAAGGGTGGACCTGTCACGGTGACTCATCCTGATATCATTCGTTACTTTATGACTATTCCTGAGGCTTGCAGGTTAGTATTGGAAGCTGCATCGTTTGGAAATACTGGCGAGATTTATGTTTTTGACATGGGAAGTCCGGTTAAGATTGTAGATTTGGCTAAACGGATGATTGAGTTGGCTGGCTTTATTCCAAATAAAGATATTAATATTGAATTTATAGGATTACGACCGGGTGAAAAGTTATTCGAAGAATTGCTAAACGATAAGGAAACTACCATCCCCACTGAACACGAAAAAATAACAATTGCAAGCGTGCGGCAATATGAGTTCGAAAAAGTACAGAGTGCGATACAAAATATCATTGAATTTTCAAACAGCGTAAAGGTGGAGTGCACCATAAAAGCAATGAAGGAGTTAGTGCCGGAGTTTAAAAGTAATAATTCTCCTTATGCAGAATTTGACAACCATGAGTTAACGGAATGCTTAATGGAAATCAATAATGAGAAAATTAATCAGTAATAAAAAAAGTCAACTACAATTGTAGTTGACTTTTTTTATCCTAAAACCTTCTTAGCTTTTTTTCTCTATTTCCCGTAAGCTCTCCATTTTCTTCTTAGCCAGGAATCCATAAATATCCTCTAGGTGCTCAGTTACTTTCTGATTGCCAAACTCGTACACCTTGTTGATTAATCCATCCAAAAAATCGCGGTCGTGCGAAACAACGATAAGCGTTCCATCAAAATCGACTAAAGCTTGTTTCAGAATGTCTTTGGTTTTCATATCCAGGTGATTGGTTGGCTCATCGAGGATGAGCAGATTGACAGGCTCCAATAATAACTTAATCATAGCAAGTCGTTGCCGCTCACCCCCTGACAGTACTTTTACCTTCTTAAATGAATTGTCACCACCAAACATGAACGCTCCCAGCAAGTCCTTTATTTTGTTGCGGATATCGCCCACTGCCACATCATCAATGCTTTGAAACACGGTGAGATTCTCGTCGAGTAAAGAAGCCTGATCTTGCGCAAAATAGCCTATTTTTACATTGTGCCCGAGAGTCAGTATACCTTCGTGTTCTATTTCTTTCATAATGGCTTTTACCAACGTTGATTTTCCTTCACCATTTTTTCCAACAAATGCAATTTTCTCTCCTCTTTCAATCATGAAATTTGCATTGGCAAAAATGCGTTTCTCACCATAACATTTTCCTGCATTTTCTGCTGTAACAGGATAATTACCCGAACGGGGAGAGGGTGGAAACTTAAGACGCAAAGCAGAATTATCTTCTTCATCCACCTCAATCAGCTCTAGTTTTTCCAACATTTTTACTCGCGATTGAACCTGCAGTGTTTTAGAATATGTCCCTTTAAACCGTTCGATAAATTCAGTTGTTTCGGCAATCATTTTTTGTTGTTCGTCATACTGCTTTTGCTGCTGTTCACGGCGTTCTTTGCGTAGTTCAAGGTAATGTGAGTATTTAGCTTTATAGTCGTAAATACGTCCCATGGTTACTTCTATGGTACGTGTTGTTATATTATCAACAAAAGCTCTGTCGTGCGAGATTACCACTACAGCCTTTGCCGAGTTAATAAGAAAATCTTCAAGCCATTGTATTGATTCGATATCCAGATGGTTAGTAGGTTCATCCAGCAAAATAACATCGGGACGTCGGAGGAGAATTTTTGCCAACTCAATGCGCATACGCCATCCACCACTAAACTCCGAAGTATTACGCGTAAAATCTTCGCGCGTGAATCCCAGACCCAAAAGAGTTTTTTCAATGTCAGCATCATAATTAATTTCTTCAATGTTGTAAAATTGCTCGCTCAGAGCAGATACCCGCTCTATAAGTTCCATATAACTGTCAGAATCGTAGTCTGTTCTGGTAGTCAGCTCTTCGTTCATAGCCTCTATTTGTTTTCCCATTTCATTGATTTCTGAAAAGGCCATCGAGGTTTCTTCGAAAACGGTTCGATCATCTTTAAGCAATAAATGTTGAGGCAGGTAGGCAATAACTGTCTCCTTAGGATAAGAAATGGAACCGCGGGAGGGTTCTCGAACTCCGGCCAAGATCTTGAGTAGAGTAGATTTCCCAGCGCCGTTTTTACCCATAAGAGCAATCCTGTCTTTCTCATTGATAAAAAAGGAAATATCTGAAAAAAGTGTTTGTCCGCCAAACTCGACGGTGAGAGCATCAACTGATAACATTATAATTTTTATTTCAATTAGTTTGGAATTTCACAAAAAAAAACTTTCCGTCATTCGGCTCTGCAGTCAATAGACGGAAAGTTATGGTTTTAAAAATAGATGGTTACAGAATGACCTTTGTAACGCGGCTACCGGCTTGTATAATATAAATATGATTGCGAGCCAGTCCATGTATTTCCACTTTATTAGAGCTCGGATTCTTTATAGACGTGATTAATTGACCGATGGTGTTATACACATTAACTGATACGTCAGTGGCTGGAATATATACATTTACTGTTCCATTATTGTCAACATAAACACTATCTACAACGGCTATCAGGCTTTTTGCTTTTGACTTGTCCTGAAAAGTATTTAGATGAATAAGATTAGAAAAATTGGTTATATTTTCATACTTAATGCTTTTGTCAGTATTTAAAGTTTTATCACTTGCTTTCACTTTATAGTAGTAATCTCGATTAGATGCGAGATTAATCAGGGTATCGGAGGTATCGGTAAGCCATTTATCCCGTGCTATGTATTCAAGCTTTTGAGAAAATCCTACAGTAACATCGTCAACTACTATGTATCCGGCCACTTTGGTATAGGTTAACCGGAATTGATTGTAATTGTTATTGGTGCTGAAGGAATATGAGCTGGTGGTATTGAGTGAACTGGTAATAGGAATTGAGTCCACTTTGTTCCAGCTTGTACCATTCCATGCATCTACCTGAAGATAACCGTTTATGCCGGCTAATGATCTGATATAGAAAGATAAGCTCGTAACAGGAAGCATGTATTGTTCGGTTTGAATGTATTCACCCGAGTTTTTGAACTCTATAGAAGGAATAGAATCCCCACTATAAATAGTTGAAGATGATATAGCCGATGCTGTAATTATCCAGTTAGCAGGAGCTGTAAGTCCTTTGTTGAATCCTTCTGTTAATGTAGATTCGCCGCTGGATAAACCATAAGCGGTAAAATAATAACCTGTAGCATCAAATACAGAGTTCCAGTTTGCTACAAAACTGGCAATGGTTACATCCGTTGGAGCAGTGGCAACTGGCGGCACTACATAAACCGGACGAGTAGATGTACCTGTCATGGGAACTGTCTCATTGTCAGCACCAGTAGATTGAAGTAATAATGTGTCTTTATGAATGTCTGCGAACGAAGGTTCAGTAGGATTGTACCGTATTTGGATACGAGTAGAAGCAACAGTTGAATCAATAGGATTTCTGACTAAAGTAATGGTCTTAGACCATGCAGTTTCGGCGTCTGTTTCTTTTTTCATTTCAAAGTGTTTGCTGACTTTGAAGGTAAGATTGATATCTGATTTTAGATTAACTCCACTGATGCTGACAGTTTTTGCGTCGGTAGGTGTTCCCTGTACTGTTTTAAAGGCACTTAAAACACCGTTTTTATTTATTGTTGGCAGATTACCGCCTCCCATAAATCTAAATTTGATAACACCATTTGTTTCTGTAATATAGGTTAGGGGCTTACTAATGTTTGTCCCTGAACGTAGAACGGGTGAATAAGAGGTCACACCAGAGGTTCCGGGAAAAGGATCACCGGCTAAAGTTGCATCTGAGGCTATTCCATCTGCTTCCATAATATCAATTCCCATTGCGGATGCATTATTGTTTGGGGTATTATTATCCCATGTTGAAGCATTGTAATAAACGCGGGTAACAAGCATACCATGTCCCGGTAGGTAAGCATCCCAACCAGTTTTCTGTCTGTTTTCCAATAAAAAAAACTCGGCAGGTGAAGGATTTACTCCGTCCAGGTTTGAATTTCCGTTCTGAGTGATGATATAAGCATTATTGCTAGTTGTGAGTGTATCCAGAATAACATTCTGCGGTTTTTTAAGCTCGGTTGGTGTTAGCCAATTCAGGTAAAAACGTTCGTAAGCAGAATAAGCCGGTGGAGTTCGTCCAGAGTTTAAATACGGACCATAATCCATTATATCCCAATAAGACATGGTGTTATATGAATAATCTCCATCGGTATTGTAGAGATCGTCTAATCCAAGTACATGACCAAATTCATGACAAAAAGTTCCGACACCACACATATTTGAACCTGAATTTCCTTTTAATTCAGAGGTACAAGCATAGTCAAAAATAATTTTACCATTAAAACTAGTGGTATAATCTGCCAACGTCCATCGATGGGGCCATACGGTATTGGCAGGAGCATGTTCAGCTTCGTTATAACCAGCGTAGTAGATAAATATGTTGTCAACCATTCCATCGTTATCTGTATCATATTGCGCGAAATTAATTCCGGCTGCTGAGGCTAATGTACAGGCGTCAATAACCATTTTCCGCGGATTCACATCATTGCCTGATGCATCGTTTGCTCCGTAATAAGCCATTGCGTTTGGCAATGTATAGGGTCCTACAACGTCAAACTGAGGATTGAATGTACCCAAAGAGTTATTTCTGAAATAATCTTTTGCTGAACCTGTTCCACCGTTTGCGCTGTATCCGCTTTGGTTTAAAAGGTTTGTATATGCCGTTTGAGGTGATGGAGTTACAAAACTCTTATCAGAAAAATTTACCAGAATAACCAATGACTTAGGGCTACCGGTTAGCGGATATACTTTCTTTTGAACTGAGCTGGAAACAACAGCTTGTGACCGCTGAATGCGCTTGAGTACGCTTTGCTTTGCAAAATCAATTTTAGTACTTAAGTTCTGTAAGAGTTGTAATTCGGAAGTACTTCGTTTTTTTATATCGTTAGCCTTTACGTTTGTGCTGATTAAATTGCCGGAAGCATCCACTTTAGCATAAGTAAGTATGCCCTTGGTATCAGCAATCAAAGGGTAGCCATCTTCTGTGGTTTTGTATTTGAAAAATTCATCTCCACGTAATCTGATGGTTATCTCAGTGCCATCCGGTTGAGTTATTTTAAAGGGATATGGGGAAGCCGGAACGGCAATTAAATTTATAGAGAAAAAAAATATTGAAATAAATATAATGAACCATCTCGTATACATTCTCATACGCAAATTTCTTTAGGCTGCAAAGATAAGAAAAAATTGTATTCTCTTGTGAATATGAGTATTTCAGACGATAAAAAACAGTTAAATGTCCGTAGAGGTTTCTTATTTTTTAAAAACAAAATATACAGCTAGTATCAGGAAGATAAATGCAATAGCATGATTCCAGCGAAAAGTTTCATTTTTAAATGCGACGAGTGAAAAAACAGTAAACACTAAAAGTGTTATAACTTCCTGTATAACTTTTAGTTGGATTAGTGTAAAAGGACCTCCATTATCTCTAAAACCCATACGATTGGCAGGTACTTGAAAAAAGTATTCGAACAGAGCAATACCCCAACTTATAAGAATGACTACTACCAGTGGGAGTGACTCAAACCATTTGAATTCTCTCATTTTTAGATGCCCGTACCAAGCAAAAGTCATAAATATATTCGATACAATTAACAGGCTTATGGTGATAAATTCTTTCATAAATAAAAAATTATTTTTAATCACTATTTTACTTTCTTTGGAAGATATTCCGTTTTTATATTTTCCATAGCCGCCCAGATGCTTTGGCGCACATCGGGGTTCCATTTCTCCAGCTCTGTAATCAGATTTTTTGCATCGCGCCGGGATGAATCTTTTTCGTGTGGGCAATTCTTGATCTGTTTTTGATAAGTCTCAATTCGTTCCATTTCTTTCATTTCTTTTTCTGAAATCAATGCTAATGGGCGAATAATAGTCATGTCAAATTTATTCATTTTTAGTTTTGGCGGCATAGTCCCGAACGATCCCTGATAAAAAAGATTGAGCAGTAGGGTTTCTGTTATATCATCCAAATGGTGTCCCAAAGCGAGTTTGTTACAGCCCAGATTCCGGGCAACATCAAACAGTGCTTTTCGGCGATGCCACGAACATAGAAAGCAGGTCGATTTGCGAGTGTCGGTAGTATCATCAAAGCGCGTAACATGATGTACGAAAGGAATATCAAACTTGTTGCAATAGGTTTTCAGGTATTCTAAATCCGATTGGTAGGGAATGTTTTCGACTGAAATATGAACAGCGGTGACCTTAAAACGCGGAACGAAAATTTTTTTTTGTTCGCCCAGTAACTCCACTAAAGCCAACGAATCTTTTCCGCCTGAAAGTCCAATCAGAATATGATCGTCATTATCAATCAATCGGTAATCGTTGATAGCTTTCTTGAATTTCTGACGGATGGTTTGGAGTGTTTTTTTATCGGCTTTACTTAGTTCGTCCATATAGAGTGTTTTTACGGAGCGCAAAATTACAATAATCCATTCAATTATTGGTCTGCGAGCCTTTTGAATTTGGTTTTTGCGATTTTTTGTTGGGTACAACAAGCTGTATATTTGATTTTTATCAAAGTCTACAGAAGCAAAAAGATAAAAAACAGCTATTTTTTTTGCTTCAGGTATTGGCAAATTATCAAAAACGCACTATCTTTGCACCGTAATTGGAAAAATTGCAGTTAAGGCAAAGCGATGCCAATGCAAATATAATTATTGTGGAAATAGCTCAGTTGGTAGAGCACGACCTTGCCCCAAAAGATTAGACACGTTCCGACCTTGGCAAGGGAATAAATGAAAAAGAGTTTTCTGGTTATCAACAAATACATATTGCGAAAATAGCTCAGTTGGTAGAGCACGACCTTGCCCCAAAGGATTAGACATGTTCCGACCTTGTCAAGGAAATAAATGAAAAAGAGTTTTCTTGTTATCAACAAATACATATTGCGAAAATAGCTCAGTTGGTAGAGCACGACCTTGCCCCAAAAGATTAGACACGTTCCGACCTTGGCAAGGGAATAAATGAAAAAGAGTTTTCTTGTTATCAACAAATACATATTGCGAAAATAGCTCAGTTGGTAGAGCACGACCTTGCCCCAAAGGATTAGACACGTTCCGACCTTGGCAAGGAAATAAATGAAAAAGAGTTTTCTTGTTATCAACAAATACATATTGCGAAAATAGCTCAGTTGGTAGAGCACGACCTTGCCAAGGTCGGGGTCGCGGGTTCGAGTCCCGTTTTTCGCTCACGGAATAAATAGCGAAACGTGCGTGTTTCGCTTTTTTTCTCTAAAGTCGAAAGTAAATTTATTAATTGCCCAAATGGTGGAATTGGTAGACACGCTAGTTTCAGGGACTAGTGGCCGTAAGGTTGTGGGGGTTCGAGTCCCCCTTTGGGTACTGACGATTTTTTGCCCTCGTTTTTTTTAGAATACATGCGCAGATGGTGGAATTGGTAGACATGCTACTTTGAGGGGGTAGTGCCGGTTACGGCGTGTGAGTTCGAATCTCATTCTGCGTACCAATAAAATAAAGAAGAATTTCTTCCGTAAGGGAGGAACTCTTCTTGCGTTGAAATAGAAGTCGTCGGCAATAATGTGTGTGTCTACAAGCTGATCGCAGTATTGCGACACTAGAAAAAGTTCAGGTAAAATTGCGGGGAATATATGTGCGGCAATGTCAGGCGTGCCTGAAACCTTCCTGCAGTATTGCAACACTAGAAAATGTCCACCTGAAATTGCGCGGGGTATATGAACGGCAATATTAGGCGTAGTCGAAAGCTTCCCGCAGTTTTGCAACAACAAAAAAGGGATGGACTTTTAGCTGCCGTTTTCTACTGACCCTGAATCCTTACAGGATTCGTTAGGATAACTATCCTATAATCATTTTAATCACTCGCAGCATTTTTCAAAAATACAGCGTTCATTAGCGGTTTCAAATTCGATGGTGGCGTGTTGAATACCTTCTTCCCGGAGTGAGTCGCGAATTGCTGCTTTGAGTTCCGCCAGTTTTTCCATATCGAGTGTATTATTCAATACCACATGCACCGTGAGCACGTTGTACGTTCCATCTACCGACCACACGTGCAAATCGTGTACGCTCTCCACACCGTCGAACTGCTGAAGGTGGGCGGCAATATCGGTCATATCCACTTCGGCGGGGATGCCCTGTAAAATAATGCGCAGGCTCTGACCCATATTTTTGAATACATTATACAGCACAAAACAGGCAATACCCACAGACATAATAGGATCGAGCACGGGTATGTCGAAAAAATGCATCACTATCGATCCTACGAGAATGGCCATCCACCCCAACACATCTTCGAGCATGTGAAGTGAAACTACCCTTTCATTGATAGAATTTCCTTTTTTCAGCCGAAAAACTGCTGCTCCGTTGACCAATACACCCACGATGGCCAGGAAAAACATACCTGCTGTTTTAGTTGCTTCGGGGTGAATAATACGCGGAATGGCTACCGTCAGAATCAGTACGCTGCCTGTTACCAGCACGATGGAATTAATGATGGCTCCCAACAGCGAAAAGCGTTTGTAGCCGTAGGAGTAGGAGGTGTCGCTCCCTTTTTTTGCCACTTTTTGGAAATACCAGGCCAGCCCCAGCGAAAGGCAATCGCCCAAATCGTGAATGGCATCGGAAATGATGGCAATACTGTTGGTGAAAAAACCACCGACTATTTCCACCAGTGTAAAAAATAAATTCAGGAAGAAAGCTACCTTTATATTCTTTACATCCGAGTGATCGTGGTGATGACCGTGACTATGATCATGATGATTATGTTCGTGATTGTGTTCCCTAACTACTGAAGGGGGACTGAAGTTTGTGTCGTTTTGTTTATTTACTTGCATATCTTGTATGTTGATTTTTTTTAATAATATGTGCTCTGCTTTCCGGTTTTTTTTTACTTAAACCACTTTTTTACTTCTATTTCATATCCTGCACCTTGCATATAATTGTAAGTAGCCAGATTCAGCCCTTTTCCGTAGAACTCCAAATCTATTTCGTTAGGAGTTGTAAACGGTATTTCATTGTTGGCAAAAGTGCCTTTGGATGTTTCAATATGTTGCGCACCTACACTTTCGGGATGTTGCCCCGATGGGCTGTGCATTGTCATAGCGTATCGATGCCAGAATGCCGATTGAATATAACCTTCTTCGAATAATCCGCGAACCACCTCCAGCGATTCGATGGTCTCCTGCGCTGTTTCTGTCGGGAATCCGTACATCAGGTAGGCGTGGGTCATAATACCTGCTTCGGTAAAATTTTTCATGCTTTCGCGGGCAGTTTCTATCGTAATTCCTTTGTTTATCAGTTTTAAAATGCGAGGCGACGCTACTTCCAGTCCTCCCGAAATGGCTATGCAGCCCGACTGTGCTAATATATAACAAAGTTCGGGGGTAAATGATTTCTCGAACCGCACATTTGTCCAGTAGCTTACCGTCAGCTTTCGGCGAAGAATTTCTTCTGCCAGTTTTCTGAGCAGGGCAGGAGGGGCGGCTTCGTCCACAAAGTGAAATCCCGATTGCTCGGTTTGCTGCATGATGGTTTCCATGCGGTCAACAATCAGTTCGATAGCTGCCGGTTCGTAACGTTGAATATAGTCCAGACTACCGTCGCAGAATGCACATTTTCCCCAATAGCAGCCGTGTGCCAGCATCATTTTGTTCCAACGACCGTTGCTCCACAAGGCGTGCATGGGGTTGGTCAGTTCTATCAGGTTGATATAATTATTTTGCAACAGTCCGTTATAATCGGGAGTTCCACTTTCGGCAAACCTGATATTTTCTTTGCTGTCGAAGTTTGCGCGTATTATTTCGCCCGACTTGGAGCGATAAAGCGTGCGTATCAGTTCTCCGTTTGTAATGAGTCTAAGTAATGGCAATTCGCCATCGTCAAAAGTTAGAAAATCAATGTAATCAAAAAGAGTTGGGTCGGTCAGACTTCGCAATTCGGTGTTTACATACCCGCCTCCCAACGCGATTTTTGTTTCGGGAAAATGCTGTTTCAACCATTGTGCGCACCGCAGAGCACTGTATAGATTTCCCGGAAAAGGAATGGTGAAGCCCACCATGTCGGGTTTGGTATCGGTTATTCTTTTTGCAAAAATCTCCAGCAGCAATTTATCAATCAGCGATAGTGGCTTTTCTAATTCCGCTTGCAAGGGAGCAAATTCCGGTAGCTGCAGGCAGAGTGATTCGGCATACCGTATCAGTTCAAAGCGCGAATCGATGGTTTGGTTAATAAAATCGCTAAGGTCTTTCAAAAACAGGGTGCACAAATGGGTGGCGCGGTCGTGATTTCCAATCATGCCAAAGCCCCACTCCAAATCATCTTCGCCCGGAAGTCGTTTGCTTACAGGCCAAAAGTCACGGTTGCAGAACCGCTGTGCCAGCGAGATGTCTCGTCCACTCAGAAACCGCATCACGGGTTCAATGGTTCGTTTATAGAAATCGGCTTGCTGAAGAATGATCTTATTTTGTTTGGAAAGCTTTGGAAACGAACCTGCCGTCTGGAAAATTTCCTCAAGTTTATCGGGCGTAAACAGTGCCTGAATCAACTCTATGCTTAAATCCATTTGCTCTGCTTCAATACTTCTCGACCGAAGAAAACCCAGTAAATGGCAGGTAGCCGGATAGGGTGTATTGAGCTGTGTAAGTGGTGGTGTGACGAGCAAAATCTTCATTCGGGTAATATATTTTTTGCAAACTTACGGATTTATTTTTGCAAAGCCGAAAAAAATATTTTTTTTGCTGATATCCATCTATATATTGGTTAAATAGTTGTATTTTTGTAAGTCTCGAAAACACAATGTTATTTGAGTGTGTTTAATCTATATTGTTAACGAAATTATTCAAATCATTATGAACGCAAAAGTAAAGAAAGGCCTTAAAATTGGTGGATCAATAGTTGTTGTATTTTTTCTTATTCTTTTGATTTTACCGTTTGCCTTTAAAGGCAAAATTACGAAATTGGCAAAGGAGCAGATTAACGGAAAATTAAATGCAACGGTTGATTTCGATAAAATAGATCTGAGTTTCATACGCCATTTCCCATTTGCTACGGTTAGCATGGAAAACTTACGTATTGTAGGGATAAATGAGTTTAAGAAAGATACTTTGCTTTATAGCGAAAATGTTGATTTGGTGCTGAATTTGAGCAGCCTATTTTCGGATAAAGGTTATGAAATCAGAAAGTTGCAAATCAATAATTCGCGAATTTTGGCACACGTTCTGCAAAATGGAAAGAACAACTGGACGGTGACGAAGACGGATTCTACCCAAAAGAATGATACAGCTCCAATGAGCTTTAATTTAAAATTGAAAGATTTTGAAATTAAGAAAGCTTATATCGTATATTGGGATGAACAGGGAAAACAAAAAGCGGTTATACATAACCTGAATCATCATACTTCAGGAGATTTTACAGCCGATAGTTCAATGTTGAAAACCAAAACAACCATCGATTCGCTCGACTATTGGATGGGAGGAGTGAAATACCTTTCGAAAGCTGATGTTGAACTAAATGCGACTATTGATGCTAATCTGAACAAGCAGATTTATAAGTTCAGTGAAAACTCATCTCGTATCAATGCCATTCCATTTTCTTTTGCCGGTTGGGTGAAAATGCTTGACGATGGCTACGATATGGATTTAACACTCGATGCGAAGAAAGTAGATTTTAAAGCTATATTATCCATGATACCTGCAATTTATTCAAATTCATTTGAAGGAGTGAAAGCCGGTGGTGCTGTGAATATGTCGGGCTTTTTGAAGGGGAAAATGATAGGGGATAATTATCCTGCTTTCGACTTTAAACTGACTGCCGTGAATGGTTGGTTTCAATATCCAAAATTGCCTAAATCAGTACAAAATATCAATATTGCGGCTGATATTTCAAACCCTGGCAAAACGCTTGATGCTACAGTGGTAGATGTTTCAAAATTTGCTTTTACGCTGGGAGGCAATCCATTTTCAGCTCAAATGCACGTTGCTTATCCAATGTCTGATCCGGAATTGACCATGAAAGCTGTTGGAAAACTAGATTTGGGGAACATAAAAGAAATTTATCCGCTCGAAGCTGGAACTCAACTGAACGGAGTGTTGGATATGAATCTTGATTTGGGCGGCAGAATGTCTTACTACGACAATAATCAGTACGATAAATTTAAATTTGCCGGAAAGCTCAATATCACCAATATGTTAGTAAAAATGAAAGCTTCTCCTCAGGATATTTCTATTGCTAAAGCCAACATGGTTTTCAATAATCGCTATGCCGATTTGTCAACCTTGCAGATGAAATTGGGACGAAATGATTTGACTATGAGTGGAAAAGTGGAGAACTTCGTAGCTTATGCCTTACATGATAAAACATTGGTGGGAAGCCTCAATATGCAGTCCAACTATTTTAATGTGAGTGATTTTATGACGGCTGATGCTAAGGCTACTAAGGGTGATACTGCGAAAATGTCTCTGATTCAGATTCCGAAAAATATAAACTTCACCATGAAGGCTGATTTCAAAAAGCTTGTTTATTCAAAAATGGATTTTTCAAATGCAAAAGGAACGTTGCTTGTTGCCAATGGCGATATGAAAATTCAAAATATGGGCTTACAGGCTTTTGGAGGCAATATGACGATGAATGGTTTGTACAGTACAGCCGATGTAAAGAAACCGTATGTGGATTTTGATGTAAACCTTTCGGATGTGACTTTTACGGAGGTATTTAAACAAGTGGAGACTTTGCGGAAATTTGCTCCGGTGTTCGAAAAAGCTACCGGGAAATTTTCTTCTAAGCTATCGATAAACTCTTTGTTGCAGAATGATATGATGCCAAATCTTGCTTCGCTTATCGGTAATGGTTCATTTTCTACAAAATCCATTGGTTTAAGCAACGTAGAAGTTATTAATGCATTGGCTTCCAAACTTAATAAGTCTGGATTATCAAGCAGCACGATTAAAGACGTGGCGTTAAGTTTTGATATTAAAGATGGAAAAGTAAATACAAAACCATTTGATGTTACCCTGGGCAATATAAAAATGAAATTGGGTGGTTCTACCGGTTTGGACAAATCGATAGCCTACACAGGTACTGTTCAAATGCCCGATCAATTTAATATGGGTAAATTTTCCAATCTGAACCTGAAAATTGGTGGTACATTCTCAAAGCCCAAAGTGCAGCTTGATGTGATGAGCATGCTTAACAATGTAATAAGTGACACCAAGGCAAAAACTGTGAGTGCAGTAAATAAACAAATAGATGCTGTAAAACCTAATGCTGTAAAAGCAGCTCAGGAACAAGCAGACCAGATAAGATCTGAAGCTAAAAGAATCGGTGATCAGCTTATTTCCGAAGCGAAAAATCAGGGTGATCAGTTAGTGGCTAAAACATCAAACCCAATAGCTAAAGCTGTTGCACAAAGAGCTGCAAAAAAATTGGTTGAGGAAGCCCAAAAGAAATCTGACGATTTGAATACTAAGGCTGAAGCAAAGGCTAAAGACCTGATAGAAAAAGCTTCCGGCAATGCCAAATTATAGTTTGTAAATTTTCAATTAGTTTTTTAGGATGAAATGTAAGTTGATTTTTTTCTCTTTTTTGTTGTGCCTGACGATTTCAGCAAAGCAGATTGATAACGGTGAAACTTTATTTAATAGCAAACAATACCTGAAAGCTCGTGCGGTATATGAAAATCTATTGAAACAGCGACCCAAGGATGCTTCGTATAATTATAAATATGCCCGGTGTTGTTATGAGTTAAAGGATTATGAAACCGCTATCGCTCACTTTGAGCTGGTGGGTACAAAGTTATTTCCGATGCGCGATTTGTATTTGGGCGAATTGTATTTTAATACCTATCGTTTCGATCAATCGGTACTGGCTTATCAGGCTTATATCTCAACTCTTAAGCCCGACGATAGCAGAGTTCCAGAGTATAAGCAAAAAATAAAGCAGGCCGAAACCGGCGCCAGAATGTTGACTAAAGTAGAGGATATTGCCATTGTTGACAGTGTTTTGGTTGGGAAAAATGAGTTTTTGAAATACTACAAGTTTAGTAATGAATTAGGCTCACTTCATCAGGAATTACTTAAAATTACAACTCGCCGTACGGTCGATAAAATTAAATATACCACACAGCGTCAGGATAGGATTTATTATTCCGATTCCATTCAGGGGCAAATGGATATTTTTACGTCCTACCGGTTATTGGATGGCTGGTCTACTCCAACATCGATTTCTTCAGAGATAAATTCTTCAGCAAATGAGAATTATCCGTTTTTGTTGCTGGATGGCGTGACGGTTTATTTTGCTTCTGATGGTGAGAAATCACTGGGAGGATATGATTTATTCATTTCTAGATTTAATCCTGAAACAGATAGTTTTTTAACTCCTGAAAATATAGGATTTCCGTTTAATTCTCCAGCTAATGATTACATGATGGTTATTGATGAGCAGCATCATTTGGGTTGGTTTGCCACCGATAGAAACCAGGTAGCGGGTAAAGTTGTGATTTATACTTTTGTGCCAAATGAAACTAAAAATATTATTCGTTCTGAGGATAAAAATTACATTCGTAACCTTGCTATGCTCAAAACCTACCGCAAAGCGACAGATGTTTCGGTTCAATCAGATTCGGTAATTCAGAATCAATCTCAAAAAGACGACAATCGGATGGAGTTTGTGATTAATGATTCTATAGTTTATACTAACGTAAACCAGTTTAAGAGTCCTGAAGGGTTAAAGTTATGGCAGGAAATGCACAAGCAGTCATTAGAAAACAAAACGCTTAGAACACAACTGAATGATTTAAGAACACAATATGCTAACCTTGTTTTCGAAAATGAGAAATCCGAATTAGCTCCAAAAATACTTGAACTGGAGGCCAAGATTAGGGAGGAGCAAAAACAGATTTCGCTTAAAACCATTCAAATCAGG
>Ga0302210_10000680_pt1 | contig 15125 bp, 13 predicted proteins | sample II_Fen_E3_2_FD_198793 | JGI IMG/M metagenome (GOLD analysis project Ga0302210, IMG submission 198793) | Peat permafrost microbial communities from Stordalen Mire near Abisko, Sweden - II_Fen_E3_2 | ecosystem: Environmental > Terrestrial > Soil > Wetlands > Permafrost | place: Sweden: Abisko... | reverse complement strand
CTTCTTTTTCCGTTTAATCGTATCACGTTTTATTTGACTACTTCAACTGGCGCTATATCGGAGATTGTTTCAATAGAGGATACTACATTACCAGAGAAATTCAATTTTTTCGAACCGTAAATCCAAGCAGTTGCATTGTTGTCAGTCCGACTTGGTTTTCCCCAACTAAGTAGTACCTGATCTTTTGTCATATTTTCGATCACGCTGGCTTTTTCAATGTTTTCCCATACGACAGATGACCAGCCTAATGTGGTTCTTGGATCTTGTAGAAATAAATCTTCTTGCCAAGCTGGTGCACTTGACCAGTCAGTTGATGGTATGTTGGTCCAGCTATAAGCTATTGGTAGAATAGCATTTTTCCCATTTACAGAGACAACCAATGAAATTGGTTTTTGTGCTTGTGAACTGGCCACTACATCAACTACAGTAACAGCACTACCGATTAAAATAGGTGTTGTTACATCGTCGCTACCTGATAAATTTCGCGTTTTAGGATAAATTGTTTTACCCATGAACTGTTCTTTGGCATTTATTAAATCAGATGTTAATACCAGGCTGCTTAACTGGCCGTGTCTAGTACGTTCCGCTAACTGTTCGCCCGTATTGTTTACTGTTAAATATACTAAGTATTCTTTGGTAGCAGGGTCTAATATCACTTTATCCACGGTAGCTTCTTTGGCAAAATGTTCAGCGAAGTTAGCTGGCGAAGATAAATCTCCTTGTTCTGCCTGTGCTGGTGTAAAAATTTTATAGCCGACACTTTGTTGATCAGCAGGTAAATTTAAAAAAGTGAAACTGTGTCCAGGAAATTGTTCTGTAGTTAAATTAGCAGGCACGGCCTGACTGGCATCTTCTGCGGAAGCTAAACCAGCAGTCTGAATTCCTAGTAATAAACTCAAAACGCATAAAATACGTAAGCTAAAATATTTCATTTTTATTTCGTCTCCTTTTTCGTACTTTTATTGTGAATGTATTGGCTCTGCACGAATAAACGGGTTGGTAATACAGATACTAGTCAATAGGATAAGCAGAGATACAGACCAAGACATATTATTTTATTTTTTATTAGGATAAGAAAAAAACCCTACGTTTATGAAGCGTGTCTGTAAAAGATCTACCGCCCATATTCGTAGGGATTCAGTATTTTGCTGTAAATGGTCCGAACATAATAAAACTTTATATGTCTATTATACTGCAAAGAATAATCATTGTCAAATAATCATTTGACTTATAATGAATTAGTTATATAATAGTATAACTAATTCATTAGTGATTGTTAAAGAAAGCCGTTATCAGACAGCCATTCATTTGCAACGACATTTGGACTTTTACCATCTAAGTCAACTTTTGCATTTAGTTTTGACATTTCTTCATTGTTTATTTTTCCCGCTAATAAGTTGAGGGCATCCGCAATTTCAGGATGCAGTTTCAACGTATCAGCTCGTACGAGCGGCGCTGCATCAAATGGTGGAAATGCATGTTTATCATCGTCTAATACTTTTAAATTAAAGGCAATGATTCGTCCATCGGTAGAGAACGCATCAATCACATCTACATTTCCGTCACGACAAGCGGCGTAGGTTAACCCTGGTTCCATGCCGGCGGGCGACTCGAATTTCATGTCATATATGGATTTAACATTTTCATAACCATCCACTCGTTCTAAAAATTCATGTGTTGCACCTAATTGCAGGGTGCCAGACTGTTTTGCTAAATCACTCATAGATTGGATAGAAAGTGCATTAGCCTGATCTGCCCGCATCGCTAATGTGTACGCATTGCTAAAACCTAATGGCTTCATCCAGATAATCTGTTTTTTTTCTGCGTAGAGTTTTTTTACTTTTTCATAGACAAATTCTGAGCTGCTGGGCGCAACATATTCTTCACCTAAGATATTGACAAGAGCTGTTCCGGTGTATTCAGCATAGATATCCAAATCACCTCGTTCAATTGCTTGAGCGACAACGCTTGTTCCGCCTAAATAGGCTTTAGTTTCTACTTTTAGATTGGTATTTTTTTCAATGACACCTTTCATTAGATAAATCAAAATATCTTGTTCAGTAAAGTTTTTGCCACCAATAATGACAGTATTAGTATCTTTACCAAAAAGTGAAGAACACCCTAGAATACTCATAGTAGCCAAGATGGTAATCAGTAATAAAATAAGCTTCTTCATAAAATCTTCCTTTCATAGGGTCTTATTTACTTTTGGGCTGTACGGCAATTTCAATTTTCTTTAAGCCATAATCAAATATGATTGATAACAAGGCTGCTGGGATGGCACCGGCCAAAATAAGATCCTGTCTGGCCATGGCAATACCACGGAAAATTAAATCACCTAAACCGCCAGCACCTACTAAAGCTGCTAAAGTAGCTACGCCGATGACCATAACGGTTGCGGTGCGGATACCTGCCATAATTATGGGGAGTGCTAAAGGAAGTTCGATCATAAACAATACTTGGCGAGATGTCATTCCCATGCCAGTACCGGCATCAATCACTGCTTGATCGACACCTAAAATGCCTGTATAGGTATTGCGTAAAATCGGCAGAAGACCATAGATGGTTAAAGCAATGATCGCTGGTCCAAAACCAATACCAAACAATGGTACCATAAATCCTAGCAAGGCTAAACTTGGGATTGTTTGAAATACGGAAGTAATACCGATGATGGTTTCGGCGATTTTTCGTTTTCGTGTCAGTACAATTCCAAGCGGAAGTGCAATTAGGTTTGCAATGAATAGAGCGACTAGTGTAAGTTGAATATGCTGCCAGGTGCCGATTAATATTTCAGGCCAGCGGTTTTGCAGCATCATAAAAAAATTTTCTAACATATTATTCAATCTCCCTTGCGGTCTCATCATTATTATTGGTTCGCATTTGATTAGCCATTACATCGACTAAAGATGCACGTGTGATGAGTCCTTTTAATTGATTATTTTCGTTTAGTACCGGTAGATATTCTACGTTATGTTCACTGATTAAATTGATGGCATCGCCTAAATCTTGTGAAAGTTTGATCGTGTGGATGTCACGTTTCATGATATCGGATAATACTATTTTTTCATTAGAAAAATTTTTCTGGATTTCACGAGCGTTGGCAACTCCTAAAAATGTTTTGTCTTTATCAATAATAAGTAACGAATCTACTTTGTGTTTTCGCATTTTTGTTAAGCCTTCGGCTAGTCCGAAGTTTGGGAATGTTGTAATAGCATGAACCATCACTTCTTCAATGGTCGGGTATTTTTCAATTTGGTTGATGCGATCAGCACCGATAAAGGTTCTGACAAAATCGTTGATAGGGTGGCGTAAAATTTGTTCTGGAGTATCAAATTGAATTAGTTTTCCAGCTTGCATAATACCAATCCGATCGGCAAGCTTAATTGCTTCATCAATATCATGTGTCACAAAAACAATCGTTTTATGGAATTTTGTCTGCAAATCCAAAAGATCATCTTGCAATTGTTCACGGCTGATTGGATCGAGGGCACTGAATGGTTCATCCATAAGAACAATCGGCGGGTCCCCGGCTAAAGCACGAATTACGCCAATCCGCTGTTGTTGACCGCCGCTTAGTTCCGCTGGATACCGATTCCGATATGTTTCAGTAGGAAGATTCACCATTTCTAATAGTTCATCAACACGCTTGTCAGATTTTTCTTTATCCCATTTTTTTAAACGTGGAACAAGGGCGATATTTTCACCAATTGTCATATGTGGTAAAAGACCGATATGTTGGATTACATACCCGATATTACGGCGCAGTGTTACCGGATTTTCTTCCGCGATGTTTTTATTGTTGATTAAAACGGTACCAGAAGTTGGTTCGATTAAACGGTTAATCATTTTCATCGTGGTGGATTTTCCCGAACCACTAGGACCAATTAAGGCAAATAATTCACCTTCTTTAATGTGAAGATTCATATTTTCGACGGCGTGAAAGTCCTTATTATAAAACTTGTTTACATTTTTAAATACTATCATCGATATTCTCCTTCTTCTGGCAAAAATAGCCAGCATTGTTAAAACTTGCAGAGCAACTGGTTGATAAACGTTTTTCAAGAGAAAACCCCCATCTATATGAGCGCACCTTTAACAGATTTACGCCACATATAGTGGGGATTCAGTGAGATTTACAATATTCATTTTCACTAATTTAAAACGATTCCATATATATATCATATTCTAAAAGAGAGTTATTGTCAATTAATAAGGAAATGTCAATAGGATTTTGAAAATATTTATAGGGGAAATGTCAAAATGATTTATCGTAAATATATAGAACGAATTAAAGAAATTACATCCAGTCTATCAGCCTGCCAGGAATGGGGTGTAGAGCATCTTTTGCTTCTTACGCAAGACCACGGAGCCCTATACCCCGTTCCTGACGATTGCCATATAAAATATTTAAAGCCATATATTATAGTATGATATAAGTCTTTCTAAAAAACGTGGCAATCTTTTCTTTATTTTATCTATCAGTTTATAAAAAATAAAGGTGTACAAAAAAAGCTGAAATAATTATAATGTGTATATGCGATATGGGTTTTGAGATAAGTGTTTCGCTCGTGAGGACATATAGCTGTGAAGTTTAAAAATGAATCGAGCACGACAGAAGCAAATGGGGTGATAATACTAAACAGGGGAAGAGAAAAAGACAATCGCAGATTGATTTGCAAACCAATTAGACAAAAGGAGAATACATATGAAACAAGTAGATTTTATGAGTAATGAAATACACTTGCCTGAACTTACACTTCGGGGCATGTTGCTAGGAATGTTGATTACCGTTATTTTCACGGCATCCAATGTTTATTTAGGTTTAAAAGTAGGGCTTACCTTTTCGTCGTCGATTCCGGCGGCTGTAATTTCTATGGCAATTTTGAAGATGTTTAAAGAGTCAAATATATTGGAAAACAATATGGTACAAACCCAGGCTTCGGCAGCGGGTACATTGTCTTCGGTTATTTTTGTTATTCCGGGACTGTTGATGATTGGTTATTGGCAAGGTTTTCCTTTTTGGCAAACATTGATGCTTTGTGCATGTGGGGGGAGTCTTGGGGTTTTGTTTACGATCCCACTTCGCCGGGCGATGATTGTTAATAGTGATTTACCATATCCGGAAGGTTTGGCAGCTGCGGAAATTTTGAAAGTAGGCAGTGACAGCTCAGACACAAAACAGGCAAGCGGTATGAAAGATATTCTGTCGGGGGGGATATTTGCTGCTTTTATCAGCTTGTGCACCAATGGGTTTCATATTATGTCATCAGAAGTAAGCTATTGGTTTAGTTTTGGTAAGATTACTTCAAAATTACCGCTTGGTTATTCAGCGGCTTTGATTGGTGCAGGTTATTTGATTGGTATTGCCAGCGGAATGGCAATGCTTGTTGGCACACTTTTGGCATGGGGAGTCTTTGTACCTTATTTAACGTCTGCGTTTACACCAGCAGACGGGCAAAGTGTACAAGCATTTGCCACTGGTATTTGGGCACAAAAAGTCCGTTTTATCGGTGCTGGAACGATTGGTGTTGCCGCCATTTGGACATTGTTGATGCTCGCAAAACCGATTGTTGAAGGAATGTCACTTTCAATTAAAGCCATGAAAGGAACTGCAGCTGAAAAAAGCTTACATCGAACGGATACGGATTTATCACCCAAGGCGGTTGGTATTATTTTTGGTGTTATTGTTCTAGGCTTAATAGGAACGTTTTATTCATTTATATCAGATGCGAATTTGGCTGTTAGCACCACTTGGGCTTTTGTGGCAGCTGGCGTTGTAGTAGCTATTTTGATGGGTTTTTTTGTTGCTGCAGCCTGTGGTTATATGGCTGGGTTAATTGGTACATCAGCGAGTCCTATTTCCGGGATTGCTATTTTGGGTATTATTATTTCGTCTCTTGTAGTATTAGCAATTGGGACATCAGCTGGTATATTTGAATCAGAAGCGGGCAGTAAATTTGCCACGGCTTTGGCAATTTTTATTACCAGTGTTATCATTAGTATCGCTGCTATATCCAATGATAATTTGCAGGATTTAAAAACAGGTTATTTGGTTGGTGCTACACCGTGGAAACAACAGGTATCTCTGATTTTGGGCAGTGTTATCGGTGCTTTTGCCATTGCTCCGGTACTCAATTTATTATATGAAGCATATGGTTTTACGGGTGCAATGCCTCGCGCGGGTATGGATCCCGGTCAGGCTTTATCGGCACCACAGGCAACCTTGATGACGACCATTGCTAAAGGAATTTTCAGTCATAACTTAGACTGGAATTATATTCTTTTTGGTATAGGTATTGGAATTCTGATTATTATTCTTGATTTATTGTTGAAAAAAAATTCTGCTTCGTATTGCTTGCCACCACTGGCTGTCGGTATGGGGATTTATTTACCGCCGACCCTTGAAGTTCCGTTGATTATTGGGACTGTTATGAGTTATATGGTTCATCGTCATTTGAAAAAACAAGCAATTGAACGAAATTCTAAAAATGTAGAAGCCGAAGTTGAGAAATCAAATCGTAGCGGTGTGCTTTTTGCTTCGGGGTTGATTGTTGGTGAAAGCTTGATGGGGGTTATTATTGCCATCATTATCGTATTTTCGGTAACCTCGGGTGGTAGTGATTCACCGTTGGCTTTGGTTGGTAAAGATTTTGAGCCTACAGCTGATTCGCTTGGCCTTATTGTGTTTATCGTATTGATTGCAGTATTTATTTATCGTGTGATCAAGCCCAAAGTTGAAATGAAATAATATAAATTTATCATAAAATTTGTAGGGATATTTATCGAAAAAAACGATAAATATCCCTATTTTTTTTAAAATAAAATATACAAATCAAAGGGATTTCTAAGGATATAGTCGTATTATATTATAGGGTATCTATAGATGCTCTATAATAATAGAACAAGCTCAATGTAATAAATTTCTAAATGGAGTGGTGTGAATGAGGAAGGTCTTATTTTTATTGGTTTTCTTTTTATTATCGATGACACATGTATTTGCCGAAGTAAGTCCGACAGTGGAATCAGAATCGTATACAATTGCGGTTATTCCTTATATAGGTGCAACAGCGGAGCTGAAAGCTTACGTGAAAGATATTCTAAAAGATCAATATATGGAAGGATTTTCAGCATCCAATATTAAAATAGTTCCCGAAGAGGATGTTCAAAAGGCTTTAAAAAATGCAGGATATGATTTTTCAACGTTAGAATTTCCTGAAAAGGATGTATTTGAGGCTGTTGCAAGAGAAACAAAAGCAGATTATGTTCTTGGCATGAAAATAGCCAAGTTAAATTGTGATGGGTATATTCAGTTTATTTCTACTGAAATCAAAACGAAAGCACAATTGCAATATAAATTTTATAACCACAGTACAAATCGACTTATCGTTTTTCAAACCAATGGATCAGCCAAAGATGCTGCTGCCAAAACATCGATAACAAATGCAATTCATGATGCTATGGACGATGGATATCAGAAAATTGCCGAATCATTATAAGCTGGTAAAGAAGTCGTGCTGAAAAATGTAAAAAGTCATCAACTTAAGATATTGTGAAAATATCATAGGTTGATGACTTTTTATTTCATACTATTTTGAAAGGTTAAGCTTCCAGGCTAAGGTTTCCGCCTAAATGAGGTTGTGCAGCGGATCGTAGTGTTTGTGCTTTTATGGCATCGTCTTTGCCGGTGCCATTGTCATAATCGCCATCATTATCTAGTTTCTTTGGCGTGCTACTAGTTGTAGATTGCGGGGAGCGTGCTTGGCTGGATGAAACAGTGGAAATATTCATTGTAAGGCCTCATTTCATAATTAAATTTAGCTATAAAATGATTGTATTCTATATAGCTGAAAATCAGTAGAGAGTTTTTGAAAGACTTTGAGCTTTATTAGTATGTATTTTTCATAAAATTGCGATTTTTATCCGTCTGTGGTAAAATATTGCTACTTTAAAAGACGTGGAGGATGTAGATATGGTAAGACAAGAACCTGGGCGAGCTTATCAGAAAGTTATAGATTCGATAAAAAGAAAAATCATCAGTAATGAGGTTAAGTTAGGGGATAATTTGCCGCCTGAACGTGAACTAGCCGAGAATTTGAGAGTGAGTCGGACTTCGGTAAGAGAAGCCTTGCGGACATTAGAAGTCATGGGGATCATAACAAGTACACAAGGGGCGGGAAATGTGATTTCGGGAAATTTTGAAAAAAGCCTTAGTGAATCATTAGCGATGATGTTTTTAGTGCAAAAAATCGATTATAAGCAGATCAGTGAATTGCGCTGTGGTCTGGAAAAAACAATGATTGTTTTGGCGATTGATAAGATCAATCAAGAACAAATTGATCTATTAGAAAAGCTTATCGAAGCGATGGAGCATACTACAGATGAGCTAGACAATGTGGCTTTGGATGAAAAACTGCATTATACAATTGCAAAAGCGGCCAGTAATCCTTTAATTGTTACGATTTTACAAGCTTTAGCCGATGTGATGCACCTGTTTATCAAGGATTTGCGCAAAAAAATTATTGCTGGCGATAAAGGCAATAATCGTCTACAAATGGCACATAAGCATATGGTTATGTGTTTAAAAGCTGGCGACAAAGCTGGTGCCCAAGCTGCGATTGAAGAACATTTCCAGCTTGTCGATGAAAATTTGCGGTTAGATTATGTTGTTAAAAATACAACTTTTTAATATTTAAAGCCATTTTTTTTTGCGGAAAAAGCGTAACATACCCAATACAATTAAAATCATGAAAAATAGAAGAGCAGGATAACCATAATCTAAATCAAGTTCAGGCATATTCTTGAAATTCATGCCTTCGAGACCGGCTAAAAATGTTAAGGGAATAAAAATGGTTGAGATGATGGTTAGGACTTTCATAACTTCATTCATGCGATTACTGATGCTTGACAAATAAATATCCATCAAGCCATTCACCATTTCGCGATACGTTTCTACGGTGTCAATAATTTGGACAACATGATCATAGACATCCCGGATATAAATATGCATTTGTGGATTTAACAGTTCTGAGTCACCTCGTTCCAGATTGCTGATAATTTCACGCAAAGGCCAGACGGCTTTACGGATGAATAACAGATCCGTACGAAGCCCCTGGATTTCTTTGATTTGAGTGGAATCTACCTCTTGAATGACACGCTCTTCTAAAAGATCAATCTGTTCACCAACATGTTCTAAGGCAATAAAATAATTATCAACGACAAGATCAAGTAAGGCATAACCAAGATAATCCGCTCCGGTTTTTCGAATCTTACTTTTACTGGAGCGCAAGCGATTACGAACCGCCTCGAAAACATTAAAATCATTTTCTAAAAAAGAAATTACATAGTTTTTACCAATAATCAGAGAAATTTGTTCAATTAACAAATCATTATCTTGCAAACGGACATTTTTCATAATTAAAAAAAGATATTCGCCATAGTCTTCTGTTTTGGGGCGATGGCTTGTATTGAGCATATCTTCAAGAACCAAATTATGAATGCCAAATAGCTGACCTATTTTGTCTAATACTTCTATTTGACTGGCCCCGACAATATCGATCCAAGTTACGGTCTCCGCTTGTTTGAAGCGGGATAAATCGTCAATGGAATGAACTTCGCTTTCATAGAAGTTATCGTTATTGAAATCGATAACGCGTACTTTTGTTTTTACGGCTGGATCAAATCCATAGCCAATCAATGTACCTGGAGGAAGGCCTGCTTTTTGGGTAGAAAAACGGCGATGTTTTTTCATTTAATATACCTCTTTTATAGATTGTGTTCATGGCTGTTATTGAGATTCTATTACATAAACAAGCAAAAAACAATATGATTTTAGGACAGCAATTGATGGTGCGCCGGTTATACTAAGAAAAAGGACTAACTAAATTGAGCAAAAGGTGTTATAATAAACAATAGGTCATAATAAAAGGGAGATGTTCAGTATGGGAGATAAGAGCCCGAAGAACAAAGAAAAGAAAAAGAAAAAGGCCGATAAGAAAAAACCTACAACTCAAGCTAATGCTACATTAGCATCTATACAAGCAAAATAATTTTTGCTTAGGACGCAGCTATAATTTATAGTTGCGTCTTTTCTTATTTTAAAAGAGTTTTTAATGTGAAATGTTTTTATACAAGTAATACTAAATGGTAAGTAGAAAAAGTATTTCTGAAATGTATGATAACTCATGAAATCATATAATAGAGTGAAAGTGAAATAATAAAAACAATCGACTAAAAAAGCCTAAACAAGTCTTGATATACAAAGGTTTCAACACTTATAAATACAGATTATGATTAGAACAATATAAATAAATAAAAAATAATTGAAATATTAAGGAAAGAGTGTTATATTATAAAAGTGAGTTGTATGATAATTTTGAAAATATGTATGACAATAAAGTGGGGCGGGAATTTACCCTAGGTAATTTTAAGTACAGTATGAGTAGGTCTGGATAAGCCGGCAATTTCACCAAGCTACCATCTTGTATTTATGTTATATAAATTAATGAGGTCATTTATTTATAGGTTTCAGAAAACTGTTTTATTTGAATGGAGGAGATTTTTAATATGATGGAAGATGCTGTACAAGAAAACTTTGGAAGAATTTCAAATACGAGGGATCAAAAGACGGCTAAAATGCGTATTTTTATTTCATTTGCGGCGGGGATGGCCGGTTTATTATTTGGTTTAGATATTGGTGTTATTGCAGGAGCTTTGCCATTTATTGCGAAGCATTTTGCGTTGAGTAGTCAACAACAAGAATGGGTTGTCAGTTCGATGATGTTAGGGGCAGCATTTGGTGCAATTGCCACAGGGTGGCTGTCTTCACGTCTTGGCAGAAAATACAGTTTGTTAATCGGGGCAGGCTTTTTTATTTTAGGGTCTATTGGTTCGGCATTTGCAACGAGTGTGACAATTTTACTTGTGGCACGTGTTATTTTGGGGTTTGCAGTGGGGATTGCTTCTTACACAGCACCTTTATATTTGTCGGAAATGGCTGATAAAGAGATTCGGGGAAAATTGATTGCGATGTATCAGTTGATGGTTACTGTAGGTATTTTATTAGCTTTTTTGTCGGATACCGCGCTTAGCTATAGTGGTGATTGGCGGATGATGGTTGGTATTATTTGTGTACCAGCAGTGATTCTGATGCTGGCTGTTTTGAAATTGCCAGATAGTCCAAGATGGTTGGCTTCAAAAGGCCGTTTTGATGAAGCAAAAAATGTATTACATATGCTACATAGTAATGAAAGAAAAGTAGCGAGTGAAATGTTGGATATTCGCGAAAGTTTAAAAGTAAAACAAGAAGGCTGGGGACTTTTTAAAGCCAATAAAAATGTACGCCGTGTTGTTTTTCTTGGTATGCTTTTGCAGGCAATGCAACAGTTTACGGGCATGAATATTATTATGTATTATGCACCGAAGATTTTTAGTTTAGCAGGTTTTACGACAACGGAAGAACAAATGATTGCAACCGTAATTGATGGTTTAACGTTTGTATTAGCAACTTTTATTGCGATGAATATGGTAGATAAAGCTGGTCGTAAACCAGCTTTGAAAATAGGATTTTCGGTCATGGCAGCGGGAACTTTGATTTTAGGGATTTGCTTGAATTTGATTGATAATGGCAGTACATCGACTTGGATTTCTTATATAGCCGCAGCGATGACGGTGATTTGTATTGGTGGTTATGCGATGAGTGCTGCTCCAGTTGTTTGGATTTTATGCTCGGAAATACAACCACTTAAAAGTCGTGATTTCGGGATTGCTTGCTCAACTACAACTAACTGGATTTCGAATATGATCATTGGTGCTACGTTCTTAACATTATTGAATTCAGTTGGTTCGGCTATGACATTTTGGATTTATACAGGGATGAATGTGTTGTTTATATTCTTTACAATTTATTTGATTCCTGAAACCAAAAATGTGACATTGGAAAAAATTGAACAGAATTTATTGACGGGTAAGAAACTTAGAGATATTGGCTGCTAAAAATTTGTAGAGTCGTTTTATAATATAGGAGGTTTTTTTATGGCAAAATATACAATCGGTGTTGATTATGGATCGCTTTCAGGGCGGGCTGTTTTAGTAGAAGTGGAAAGTGGACGCGAGCTAATCAGTTCAATTTATAAATATCCCCATGCTGTAATGGATAAAAATTTACCGGATGGTACGAAGCTGGGGGTTGACTGGGCACTGCAAGATCCACAGGACTATATTGATGTTTTGGCTCATACGATCCCAGACCTTATTCATCAAACCGGAATTTCACCGGATGATATTATTGGTATTGGTACGGACTTTACAGCTTGTACGGTTCTGCCGGTAAAAGCTGACGGGACACCATTGTGTTTCTTGCCTGAATTTAAAGCGAATCCGCATGCTTATGTAAAACTTTGGAAACATCATGCGGCACAGGATAAAGCGAATCGTTTAAATGAAATTGCTGCAGCACGTGGTGAAAAATGGCTGGCTCGTTACGGTGGGAAAATTTCTTCCGAGTGGGAAATACCAAAACTTTGGCAGATATTAGATGAAGCACCCGAGGTTTATGAAGCAATGGATGCTTTTGTGGAAGCGGCAGACTGGATTATTTGGCAGCTTACGGGTGTGCAGACACGTAATTCTTGTACAGCTGGGTATAAGGCGATGTGGAATAAAAAAGAAGGCTATCCACCGAAAAACTTTTTTAAGGCCTTAGATTCACGGTTAGAAAATGTGATTGCCGATAAATTGAGTTGTCCAGTTACACCGCTTGGGCAAAGAGCGGGTGTAATCAGTCCGTTGGCGGCAAAACTTACTGGGCTGAATGAAGGAACTGCTGTAGCAATTGGAAATGTGGATGCCCATGTAACAGTTCCAGCTGTAAAAATCAATGGGGTTGGCAAGATTTTGGCGATTATGGGAACTTCAACCTGCCATGTGCTTTTGGGTGATGCAGAAAAAATGGTTCCAGGTATGTGCGGTGTGGTAGAAGATGGTATATTACCAGGATTTTTTGGCTATGAAGCAGGTCAATCTTGTGTAGGCGATCATTTTGAATGGTTTGTCAATAACTGTCTGCCAGCTGCTTATTTGGCAGAGGCAAGAGATAAAACGATTGATATTCATCAACTTTTGACTGAAAAAGCTGAAAAACTAACAGCCGGTGAAAGCGGTCTTTTAGCGCTTGATTGGTGGAATGGCAATCGTTCTGTATTGGTAGATGTAGATTTGACGGGGATGATGCTGGGAATGACACTTCAGACAAAGCCGGAAGAGATGTATCGTGCTTTGATTGAGGCGACTGCGTTTGGCACACGAAAAATCATTGAAACATTCCGTGACAACGGTGTGCCAATTCACGAATTTTATGCATCGGGCGGTATTTCACAGAAAAATGCCTTAGCAATGCATATTTATGCTGATGTTATTAATTTGCCAGTTAAAATTGCTGGATCAACCCAGGGACCAGCACTTGGTTCGGCCATTTTTGGTGCTGTTGCAGCGGGGACAGCTGAGGGTGGTTATGACAGTGTATTTGATGCGACGAAACATATGGGGAAATTGCGATCGGATGTATATTTGCCAAATCCAAAAAATGTAGCAATTTACGATCGTTTATATAAAGAATATGATATTTTGCATGAATATTTTGGTCGTGGTGAAAATGATGTCATGAAACGTCTTAAAACAATAAAAAAAGAAGTTCTTGCGGATTCATAAAATAGACAAATGAAATGTATATGGAGGAATTTTAGATGAAACAGTTAAAAGAATATAAATTTTGGTTTATTACCGGCAGCCAGCATCTTTATGGTGAAGAAACTTTGAAAAAAGTGGCGGAACATTCGGCTGTGATGGTTAAAAAACTCAATGAAGCTGGAATTTTGCCAGTGGCAATTGAATTTAAAATTGTAGCGACGACTTCTGATGCGATTGAACAGGTTATGGAAGATGCTAATTATGATCAGAGTTGTGCGGGTATCATTACGTGGATGCATACGTTTTCTCCATCCAAAATGTGGATTCGTGGGTTAGGTAAATTGCAGAAACCTTATTTGCATTTACATACACAATTTAATAAAGAAATTCCTAATGAAGAAATTGATATGGATTTCATGAATTTGAATCAATCCGCGCATGGTGATCGTGAACACGGCTTTATTGGTACAAGGATGCGCTTAGCTCGTCGTGTGATTGTTGGCTACTGGGGCGATAAAAATGTACAGGAAAAAATTGGTTTATGGATGCGTACTGCGATTGGTGTTGCAGCTAGTAAATCCTTGAAAGTTGCTCGCTTTGGTGATAATATGCGTGATGTTGCAGTAACTGAAGGCGATAAAGTCGAAGCACAGATCAAACTCGGATGGTCGGTCAATACATATCCGGTTGGTGATCTGGTACCTTATATTGATGGGGTAACTGAAAAAGAAATTGATGCCTTGATGAAAGTTTATGAAGAAGAATATATTTTAAATACAAAGAATATTGCTTCCGTTCGTTATCAAGCAAAAATGGAAATCGGTATGAAGAAATTTTTGCAGGAAGGGAATTTTGATGCTTTCGTTAATACCTTCGAAGATTTGTATGGCATGAAGCAGCTTCCAGGGCTGGCAACACAACATTTGACAGCACAAGGTTATGGGTTTGGTCCGGAAGGTGACTGGAAAGTTGCTGCGATGACAAGCCTGATGAAAACGATGGCGCAAGGCGCTGATAAGGGTACGGCTTTAATGGAAGATTATACCTATCATTTTGGCGATAATGGTGGCAGCTTAATTTTAGGTGCCCATATGTTAGAAGTATGCCCAAGCGTTGCCGCTGAAAAACCTAAAATTGAAGTACATGATTTAGGGATTGGCGGTAAAGATGCACCAGCGCGGTTGGTCTTTGAAGGCAAATCAGGGAAAGCTATTACGGCCTCTTTAATTGATATGGGGGGCAGAATGCGGTTGATTGTCAATGATGTTTTGGCTGTAAAACCAATTTTGTCTATGCCAAATCTGCCAGTTGCTAGAGTGATGTGGAAGCCGATGCCAAATCTTGAAACATCAGCAGAAGCCTGGATTTTAGCTGGGGGAGCTCATCATAGTATTATCAGTTTTTCGGTTACGGCGCAGCAACTTGAAGATTGGGCCGCTATG
>Ga0302210_10000678_pt1 | contig 15142 bp, 10 predicted proteins | sample II_Fen_E3_2_FD_198793 | JGI IMG/M metagenome (GOLD analysis project Ga0302210, IMG submission 198793) | Peat permafrost microbial communities from Stordalen Mire near Abisko, Sweden - II_Fen_E3_2 | ecosystem: Environmental > Terrestrial > Soil > Wetlands > Permafrost | place: Sweden: Abisko... | reverse complement strand
CGTAACAAAGTTTGTTTATCTCATTTTTCGTAGTATACATATATAACTGTTTTAAAAGTTTTATTACGTATTGCGATGAAAATTTATTATTCAATTATTAATTTTGTGTCCTTTTGTATCCTCGTTCTATTTTAATTTATGAATTTATTTTGTGTTTCTATTGTGTACTCGTGTATACTATTGTGGTTCATGAATATCTTTTGTATTTCAATTTTGTCCTATTGTGTTTATGAATTTATTTTGTGTTTCTATTGTGTCCTCTTGTGTATTGTGGTTCATGAATTTCTTTATATTCTATTTTGTCCTATTGTGTAATTGTTAAATATTTGATATTGTGTCTTTTATAATGTGGTTATGTGTTTTATATTGTTTTGCCTTTGAATTTTGTGGTTTGAAATTTTAACCTTATCATTCCTGCACCCTTCTCCTGAATTCAGCACAGATCAGGGCAGTAGCTACTCCCACGTTCAACGATTCGGAGGTAAGCTGACCAACAGGATAATTCGGAATCAAGAGCCGGTCGGTGACAAGACTTTCTATTTCATTAGAAATCCCGTTTCCTTCGTTTCCCATAACAATGATTCCATGTGGTGACAACGATTTGTTATAAACATTCTCCCCGTCCATAAATGTACCGTAAACAGGCACATTTAAAGGGCATGCTTTGAGGAACTTCTCCAGGACGACCGAATGCACCCTGACCCTTGCCAATGCACCCATAGTGGCCTGTATCGTTTTTGGATTATATACATCGGCTGTATGTTCCGAACAAAACACATCGGTGATACCAAACCAGTCGGCTATACGGATAATGGTTCCCAGATTACCGGGGTCCTGTATATCGTCTAAGGCCAGCGTAAGCTTTTGAAGTAAATATTCAGGTTTCCAGGTATCATCCCGTTTTTTAAAAACTGCCAATACACCTTGCGGACTCTTTTGATTCGAGATTTTTGAGAACTCTCGGGCTTCTATTTCAATTATTTCTGTTGCAGACACACCTTTATTTTCTGACAGCCAATCATGTGTGCCAACCAGGATGGAGCATTGAAAAACCGATAACAAGTCGAGGACGAGTTTAGTCCCTTCGGCAATAAATAGTCCTGTTTCATCACGAAATTTCTTTTGCTCGAGGCTCTTAATCAGTTTAATTTTGCTTAGTGAAATCATGGTTGTTTCCGGTTTTAGCTGATTCCTTTAAAACCAGAATGCTGCATTGTCCTCTTTGAGGTTGGAATACTGCATTTTAGCAATCAATTTCAAGCTATTATTGCTCAAAAATGTTTTAAAAAGGTTCAAAAATTATGACACAAAGCTAACAAAGAAAACTTTAAAAAGCTATATTTGCAATTTATTTTTTAATTCTTTTTTTTTACAATAAATATGAAGATCCGGATTTTTAGTTTTCTATTGGTGTTAATTTTATTGCTTTCTGCCTGTAAAAGCACAAAGTATGTACCCGATGGAGAATATCTGCTGGATAAAGTAAACATCAAATCGGATAATGCTGATGTAAAACACGATGCACTGAAGGATTATCTGCGGCAAACACCAAATGCAGCTGTTTTTGGACTTTTCAGAATGCAGTTGGGCGTTTATAACCTATCCGGGAAAGACACAGCAAAGTGGGTAAATAAAATGCTTAAACGCATCGGTGATCCTCCGGTCATTTACAATCCTTCTTTAACAGCCCTCTCGGTACAACAACTCCAGCGACAACTTGAAAACAAAGGTTACATCAATGGAAAAGTTCAAAGCATACTCACCAAAAAAGGAAAGAAAGCGTCAGTAGAGTACACCATCAATGCACAGACTCCGTACAGATTACGTAACTACATTGTCAATATCAATAATACTGAATTAACCAAAATTGCACTGGATACTGCCAGATCGTTGATTCGTCCCAATATGCTGTTTGATATAGACGTTATGAATGCCGAGCGTGACCGGATTGCTACCCGGTTCAGGCAAGAGGGTTATTATAATTTCAATAAGGATTTTCTGAATTACACGGTCGACAGTACTCTGAACATCCATAAGATTGATGCGTCCCTCGAACTGAGAGATTACTTAAGCCGACCGGGTGATTCTACAAACAAAGTGATTTTTAAGCAATTCACCATCCGGAAAGTGATTTTTTATACCAATTCGGATGTCAATTTAACCAGCGACATAACAAATAATGAAAAACTGGACACTGTAAAATTCAGGGATTTCATATTAGTGACTCCTAAAAAGCTGATTCTAAAACTGGACGCTTTAGTCCAGAATACCTTTATAAACCCCAAGTCGTTATACAGCGATGAAGCAGTAGAACGAACCTATTCGGCATTAAATTCACTGGGGCCAATTAAGTATGTCAATATCAGCTTTAAAGAAACAGGGACGAACTTACTGGATTGCTACGTCATCATTATTCCGGCTAAGACAGTTTCACTCTCCTCCGAGCTGGAAGCAACGTACACGGCGGGTTATTGGGGAGTGGCAGGAAATGTGAATGTTGCAAACCGGAACATATTCAAGGGGGCTGAAACATTGTCATTGCTGGCAAGGGGTGCATTTGAATGGCAGGATGGTGTATGGGCCCAGGAATATGGCGGACAGGTAGGGCTTAAATTCCCAAGGTTTATGTTGCCATTCGGGAGTTTTGATTTTAAAAGGAATATCCATGCCAATACTGAGTTTACCAGTGCATTCACTTATCAGTTTCGTCCGGGAGAATTTACAACCACCAATGTAGGTGCCGGAATTAATTATACCTGGAACAGAAAAAAGTTTCAGCACATGCTCCAATTGTTTGATTTAAGTTATGTCCAGTTTCACATCAACCAGGCTTTTGCAGATAGTTTTCTGAATCCGGTAAAACCGATATTTAATCCGTATAATTACCAGGATCATTTTATCATGCGCATTGGTTATGCCGGGTCATTTACAACATTTCATGCGAATCGTCCTATGCAGAATTACTCACTGGCACGGTACTCCATTGAGACGGCCGGTAATTTTTTGTACGGATTAAGCCATATGTTGGGAAGTACTCCCGATTCTACCGGTGCCTATCAGCTTTTTAAAATCAGATATGCCCAATATGTCAAGGGCGAGTTGAACTTTACCCATCATCAGATATTTGATAAAGACAATAGGTTCGTCTATCATTTTGACGTAGGAATTGGTGTACCCTATGGAAACGGGGAAGTAATTCCTTTTGAGAAACGGTTTTACAGTGGTGGTGCCAATAGTGTCAGAGGGTGGAGCGAAAGCACCCTGGGGCCTGGTGTGTACCATCGGATCACAACTTTACCAAGGGACTTCAACCAGGTAGGTGACATAAAGCTCGATATGAATATGGAATACCGTACCAAAATGTTCTGGCTGCTGGAAGGTGCATTATTCCTGGATGCAGGAAATATATGGACGATTAAGAAATACGAGACACAACCGTTGGGAGAATTTAAATTTGATACTTTTATGAGTCAGATTGCTTTTGCCTATGGGTTAGGATTACGATTTGACTTTTCATTCTTTATTGCCAGGTTAGATTTGGGTATGAAACTTTTTAACCCGGTGTTAACTCATCGTGAACAGTGGCGTATCAATCCCGGCTGGGATGATATGGCTATACACTTTGCTATAGGATATCCGTTTTGATGTGATGATGTGATGATGTGATGATGTGATGATGTGATGATGTGATGATGTGGTAATGAGACGATATGGCGATTGGGTGATTAGTAGTCAATTAATATAAAAAAAAGGAAATAAGATTAGAGATCCTTTTATCCTTTTCTGCTAAGGTTGGCAAATAAGAATAAAATTTTATAGGTATAGTCGCTTAGACTGCCCGACTCAATTGCACTAAATCAATTGCCTCCAGCTTTAGCTGGAGGTGAGTATATGAATCCTGATAAGGGCTTTAGCCAAAAATAAATGACTAATTTCCAAAATTCAAATAGAATATAGAATATAGTTTGGGGAATGCCGATTTCAATTCTTACATTTTAGCTCCATCTGAAGGTCGAATCAACTGAATAAAGAGTTTCAGAACGTAATTTACAAAGTTTGAAGAAGCTGATTTTACTGTTTTTTTAACGGCAGTAACTATTTATATCTCCGTCAACTTACAGGCTCAATGTCGTTTTTGAATACCATTCGCCTTCTTTTCAGCTTTCGCAATTGCTTTAGCTTCTGCCTTGGCAATTATTTTCAACCGGGCTTCTACCTTTTTATCCCCTAACAAATCAAAAGTCATCCTGTGATAAGGCGTTGTTCCGTTCAATCGGATGGCTGCACGATGAGCCGATGTCGGATAGGCTTTATTTTGATTCCATGAAAAAGCAGGATATTCAAGATGCAGTTGTTGCATTCGTTCGTCCCTGTGAGTCTTGGCAAGTACAGAAGCTGCTGCGATCGACAGGTATTTGCTGTCACCCTTTACGATGGTTTGGTAGGGGATATCACCATAAGGTTTGAACCGGTTACCATCCACAATGATAAATTCAGGCCGTATTACAAGTTTATCCATAGCCCTGTGCATGGCCAGAATGGAAGCATTCAGGATATTTATGCCATCTATTTCTTCGTTACTCACTTCGGCTACCGCCCATGCCAACGCTTGTTTTTCAATGATTGGACGTAAGGCATCACGGACCGATTCGGTCAACTGCTTGGAATCATTGAGCAAGGGACACACAAAACCGGGAGGTAAAATTACGGCTGCTGCTACAACAGGTCCTGCCAGACAACCCCGCCCGGCTTCATCACAACCGCATTCAGCAACAAATACAGAGAAGTTACCTTTCAGGCCGGTATTCAATTCAATCTGATGATCCGGTTTAATATTAATGGTTTGCATTCCGGTTATCGTAGGGTGAAGGTTTTTTAGTTTCGGCTTCTTTACCCATTTTAGTTTCTGCCCACAAAGTAGGTCCTAATTTTAAAAGTGGTTTGTAGCCAATCGATTCAGTTTTTGTCTTTTCTTTAATTAATGGAACCTTGCTATCCAGCGAATCAAAAACATTCAGCAGTACACTTACAATCAGCGCATATTTGAGTGCTCCAAATAATCCTCCCAGGAATTTATTCACTCCACCCAATGACATGGAATCAAATACTTTATCCAGCATTTTTGCCAACATCAATAAACCCAGGGCAATAGCAATAAAAACTAAAAGATAGGACAGGGGTTGTGCTGTCCTGGCAGAGAAATCCATTTTATGGATTAAGAAACCGGATATAAAAGGAGAGAACAGTTTTGCTCCATAAATTCCTAAAACAATGGCTGCCAGAGAAGTCAGCTCTCTGATCAGACCTTTAAAAAGGCCAAAGACAAAACCCAGAACAATAGGAATTAAAAGGAAGAGATCTAATGTATGCATAGTTAAAAACAAATTTGGCGCAAAGATAAGAAAAAACGTTGAAAGTATATTTTTATGTATTGATTGAAGAAGCTGCTATTAATGAATTCAACTTTACCGGATTAAAGTCTGACCAATAAATACTACAAACACAAAAAAATAAATTGATCACAACTCACACAAGCGGATATCTGCCATAACTACAACAGTTCAAAACAGAAATAATTGAAATCATGCTATTTGGTTTTATAATGTTTTAGTGGAAATTCTAATTTAGAAGTTTTTGGTATCGAGTTTACCAACAGAGTTTCACTAAAGTGATCAATATTTTAATGATTATCCGCATGCCGTCCTGTTGAGGCTGATTTCCACAGAATATTTTTAAAGAAAGAAATTAAGAAAGAGATTGTCCACAGATTACACAGATTTACACAGATTATTTAGATTAATTTTCTTCAATGGCCATGAATAAAGTAGATTTTAAAATGTAAAGTAATACAAGGAGTGTTTGGTATATTCCGACCTGTCGGAAATGCTCCGAGATTTTGGTAGAAAGAGTGTAACTGAACATTTAGATTTTACTGAAGTACCAACATCTATTTTATAAAGAATAGGATGTTATGCGGATAATCATTCTATTTTAATAGAAACGAGTTATATAAGAAAGTTGTACTACCCAACTATTTCGAAAAAGAGCCAACTATTTTAATCCTATTGAGTTTAAAATTTTAAAAATCCCATCGTTATTTTTCAATTGTCTTGTTTTTTATTCTGTTTTTTATGTTCTTCCGGAACTATTGCGGTTTAAAATCTATTTTTACGTCCTCGTAATAAAAACATATTTCTGCGTTCTATTGTATCTATCACAGGCATTCCATCCTTCCGGACGATCAGATTATCCATTATTATTTTTTTTGGCACAGTAATTGAATGCTTATTGAGTATAAAATTACTATTTTTACAAAACAATATTCACAGCTTAATAATATCGATCATGAAAACAAAAGTAGCAAGCCTCTTAGTGGGATTTTCACTTATAACCACGCTTTCTATGGCACAGGAAAAAATTACCGTCGAAGCACAAAACAGTGACATTAGCAATAATCTCGATTTGAAAGCCGTATCTACTGCTTTTGGAGAATCAAGTAATCTGGAAGAATTCGAAAAGAAATTGAATGATTATGACAGCCAGATATCAAACCTGGATTTAAATAACGATGGACAGGTAGATTATTTACGGGTCATTGAAAAAAATCAGGACGGAGTACATGTAGTCGAAATTCAGGCTGTATTAAGTAAAGATGTATATCAGGATGTAGCTTCCATAATTGTTGAAAAAGATCAAAACAACAATCCTACCGTTCAGGTGGTCGGTGATCCGTATTTGTATGGTGATAATTATATCATTGAACCTACCTACAATTATACTCCTTCCATTTTTTCTTTCTTTTGGGGAGCAAATTACTACAGTTGGAATTCACCGTATTACTGGGGGTATTATCCAAATTACTATCGCCACCAAAGGCCTTATGATTTAGACATCTATTATTCGAATATCTATTCGCATATCGATCATAATCAACGATATTATTATACAAACAACATTAGAAACAGTTCTGCTGTAAGTTTAAGAAATTCAATCCGTCGAAATGATTTAGGTGCCAGACACCCGGAACAATCATTTAGAAACAGGAACGAAAACATACGTAACAAAAGGGATTTTGAATTTAGTCGTAATGGAGTGAGAACACAATCACGTCAATCTATTCAGAACAATTCTACAGGAGTCAGACCAACACGATCAAATGACAACAATGGCGTCAGAAATCAGGGTTACCAGAATAGTCCCCGGACAACCAACCAGAATAACACCATTCGGACGAATGTAGGGGACCGGAATTCAAATACCAGAACATACAGTGCTCCTTCTAATGGTCAACAAAGAACTGCCAGCCCTGTAAACAGAGATAACAGCAATTACAGACCGGCTGTAAGACAACAACAACAATGGCAACAACGGCCACAACAGAACGTACAACAACAGCAACAACGTCAACAACAGCAACGTTCACAACCGGATATGCAACAACGTCAGCAACAACAGCAACAACAGCAACGTCAGCAACAACCCGCAGTAAGGCAACAACAGCAACAACAACGTTCACAACCGGCCGTAAGACAACAACAAAGTAGTCCGCGTCAGGAATCCGCTCCACGTAGCCAATCCAATAAGAGCGAAAGCCGTAGTTCAGACTCAAACAGGAGATAATTCTTCAAATTTGAATAGAACTTAATAATTCTTACCGCCGGAATACTTCCGGCGGTTTTTTTGTTCTATACATATCAGTTGAAATTAAAATTTATATATTTGTATTCCATTAGATTATAAACTTTAAATGAACCGATTATGTCAATACCTACTTCCCGGGATAAACTTCCCGCCAATATTTTTATTGAGACAGATAAGTGTAGCGGTTGCGGATTATGTGTTGAAGTCTGCAAAGATTTTAGTTTTAAAATTGTAGATCATAAAGTGGTAAAAACAGGAGCACCTGTGTTTGGGTGTGTGGGTTGCGGACATTGCATGATGATATGCCCAACAGATGCAATAGCCATTGAAGGCCGGTCATTGTCTCCATTACAATTATACAGGCTGCCTGATAAGAAAGAAGTATCGGATTATGAGAGTTTGTTAGCCTTACTTCAACACCGGAGGAGCATTCGTGAATTTAAAAACGAACCGGTAGAACTCTACAAATTAAATCAGATACTGGAAGCTGCACAGACAGCTCCTATGGGCATTCCACCTTCGGATGTCCATGTGCTGGTGTTGGAAAACAAAACGCAGGTTCACAATTTTGCTGTTGAATTTTCCGCATACCTGAATAGTATTCGGTGGATTGCTTCTGACTGGTTCCTGACTTTGATGCGTCCTTTCATGGGAAAAACAAATAATGAAATGATGCACAGTTTTATCAAACCGGTATTTGATATCTATGTTGAAAGCATGAACAATGGCAAGAACTGGATTAATTACGATGCCCCTGCAGCCATGTATTTCTATGGGTCACCCTATTCCGACCCTGCCGACCCGATTATAGCCGCAACTTATGCCATGCTTGCCGGAGAATCGTTGGGCTTAGGGACCTGCATGCTCGGAGCGATTCATCCGTTTATACAAAATGGCAAAAAGGCAAGGTTGTTTCGTGAAAAATACGGTATTAAATATCCATCTCGCGAAGGATTATTCGTTATTTTCGGGTATTCGGAAGTGACCTATAAGAGGGGAGTAAAGCGCTCGTTTGCAGACATTCACAGGATTAAATAGCACATTCGTTCCGCGTTCCGCGTTTCGTGTTCCGCGTTTCGTGTTCCGTGTTCAGTGTTCCGCGTTCCGTGTTCCGTGTTCGGTGTTCCGTGTTCCGTGTTCCGCGTTTCGTGTTCCGTGTTCCGTGTTCCGCGTTTCGTGTTCCGCGTTACGTGTTCCGTGTTCCGTGTTCCGCGTTTCGTGTTCCGCGTTTCGTGTTTGGTGTCTGGTTGATTATTTTAATGTTGAATTACCCGACATCTTTTTAATTAAGAAATATGAATTAATTTAAGATATTCCTGTTCTGTTTGTCCGGGCGTTGGAATAAATTCAGCTTTGTATAAGCAATTCAAAGCCTTCAAATCCATTATGGTTGAATACCCCGAACGGGAAATGATTTTCGTGGCTCCTAGTAATACGGATGCAAGTTCCTGATCATGAAGATGAGAAATGAGGGTAATGGAATTTATTTGTTCTACTATTTTCTCTGATTGAGGCAGACCTGCCACAATCAGTGTTGAATAATCTGCATTCTTAAACCGATCTATCAGACTTTTTTCAAATATCGTACGTTGAGGTTCAACTCCCGATATCACTGCCACAACTTTAAAACGGGCATCAGGCTGAGTGTTTTCCATTTCCCGGAACCGGGATAACGGGCCTATAAAGGCTGCATGCAACGGAAGAGGATATTTGTGTGACAGGTCACCCGATAAACCAATCTTCCCCTCTACATCAGGTATCCAGCATTCGTCGTAACGGTTTATAAAAGCTTTATGAATCCGGTGAACCAATGGTTCGAGGAATTTGAGATAAAAGGGCATCTTCACCATTAATTGATGAGTAATATAGATGGAATGAACCTGTTTATTCCACATTCCAAACCGGTTATCCGAAATGACCTGATCGAACTGTTCGGTTTGTAACAGGTTGCGCAACCAGGTATGTTCATTCAGAATTCCTTTAAGTATATTCGGGAAACTAATAATCATGGCACCAACCTGCGACTTTCCCGCAGCATAGAATACAGGATAGGAAGGATATTCAATAAAACGTAGAGTTGGAAATTCCTGCCGGAGAAACTCAAGGGGATAACCATCCGATACCAGTACAGGTTCATGACCATCAGCCAGCAATTGCCGGACAACCGGAACACAGCGTGTGGCATGCCCCAACCCCCAGTTAAGTGGACAAATAAGTATTTTCATAGAATAACCACTTGATTGGTTGATTGGTTGATTGGGTGATTGGGTGATTGGTTGATTGGTTAATTGGTTGATTGGTTGATTGGTTGATTGGGTAATTGGGTGATTGGTTTTTAGTTTATAAAAAGCATTTTTAATTTTTTTATCTCAAGTCACAACATTTCAATTAATTGACTAATCATTACATTATCTCATCATCACATTATCACATCACTACATCACCACATCATCACATCATCACATCATCACATCATCACATCATCTCATCAACACATTATCTCATCATCACATTATCACATCATCACATTATCTCATCATCACATTATCACATCATCACATCTTCACATCATCCCATCATCACATCATCACATCATCACATCATCACATTATCACATCATCACATTATCACATCACCACATCATCACATCATCACATCATCACATCATTCCATCATCAAATTATTACATCATCCCATCATTCTGCAACCGACACATCAAACCCACGCTCTCTTGCTTTTACGGCAATAACTTTCATATCTTCGGTGGACACTTTTTGAAGAGTTTTGGTAGGTGCTTCCCGGTCGAGGGAGTACATCATAATTTGCTGTGGGCGTATCACTTCCAATGCCTTTAACCAGGCTTCCACTTCAACATCTGTTGTATTGTCGAATGATTCTCCTTTAAACTCACCACGCAGAAACATAGTTTGAATGATTAATTTGCCTTCAAACTTGCTCAAGTGTTCTACCAGCCAGGCTACGTCGAAATTTTTACTTACCGGGCAGTTAATAATCTTCATGGTTCTGTCAATGGCAGAGTCGAATTTCAGGATATTATTATCCACTTTATTCAATGCTCTGAAAATATTCGGTTTGTGTATCCGGGTGGAGTTAGACAACACACTTACTTTAGCTGTTGGACAGTACGTATTCCTTAAGGCAATCGTATCATCAATGATTCCTTCGAATTCAGCATGAAGGGTCGGTTCACCATTTCCGGCAAATGTAATGACATCGGGTATCTGGCCTTCCGATTTCATTTGTTTCAGTTTGGTTTCAAGGGCTTCCCGGACATGATCGCGGGTCGGAATAGGCGAGTCATTCAATGTGGTATTATACCCGCATTCACAGTAGATACAATTAAAAGAGCAGATTTTTGCATCAACGGGTAACAGGTTTACACCCAGTGAAAGACCCAGCCGTCGACTGTGGATTGGTCCGAAAATAAGTTGGTTGAATAAGATCATTTTTTTATTTCAACCTTTCCAACGTTTTGAAGGTTGGAAAAGTCACTTGAATTAGATGAATATTTATAATTTTATTATTATTCTTTCGCCCAGGGACTTTGATAGTTGTTTCTTTACTATTTCAAGCTGACCCATTTCCTGCATGATGGTATCAACCAATGCATTGTTTTTATTATCATTTGCCGTCTTCATCTCATTGAGTTTTTGTTTGATCATTTCAAGTATCAAACTATTCTTAAACTCAAACACCACTCGTGGTACCAGTTCAATTAAACGGTCGGCATCGGCTTCTATCTTCTTTATCTTGGAGTGAATACGGCTTAATGTGTATTTCTCAGAAATTAAATCGGCTGTAAGGTTGCTTATTTCGCTTTGTTGGTGAAACAGAAAAAAACGTTGAACCGCAAAATTATCCTGTTTGTAATTGTTCCTGTACTCTATAAGCATTAACGAATGGAGAGGATTACTGAATTCAAGTTTATCCTGTTCAAGCTCTTCCAGAATATAAGTACCAACCATTACGGGTTGTTTTTTTTCTTCATCGGCATAATACAACACGGCATCACCAAATTTAATTAGCACCTGCAGAATACTGCGTTCCTGTTCTTCAAATTTAGAACCGGACAGTCTTTTAGTGGTAGCCTTTTCAGATTCATTATCCTGAGGCAGGTTGATCGCTTCTGTCTGTCTGCGGATAGCAATCTTTTCCTGTTCGTTATTTTTAAGCTTGTTGATTTCATAATAAAGCATTTGCTCTTCCACGTTCAGCAAGGTGCTGCATTCTTTTACATATTCCCCCCTAATGGCAGTATTTGGGATAATGGAGATGCTTCGAACGATATCAAGTACCAGACCGGCACGCTTTACCGGGTCATTTCCGGCATCAGCTAGTAACAGGTTGGTTTTAAAACGTATGAAATCGGAAGAGTTTTGCTGGACATAATCAATAAAATCCGATGCATTATGTTTGCGTGCAAACGAATCGGGATCATCGCCATCCGGAAGAAGTAATACTTTTATATTTAGACCTTCTTCCAGGAGTAAATCAATTCCACGAATGGATGCTTTGATACCGGCAGCATCGCCGTCATAAATCACAGTTACATTTTCAGTAAAACGGTGGATCAGTCGGATTTGCCCGGGAGTAAGCGAAGTGCCCGAAGATGCCACAACATTCTCTATACCGCATTGATGCATGGATATAACATCGGTATATCCTTCTACAAGGAAACAACGGTCCTGTTTGACAATGGCCTGTTTGGCAAAATAAATCCCGTAGAGTTCGTTGCTTTTGTGGTATATTTCCGATTCGGGCGAGTTGACATACTTCGCCATTTTATCGTCCTTTTTAAGAATACGTCCACCGAAAGCAACCACTTTCCCGGATAAAGTATGAACGGGAAACATAACCCTCCCCCTGAACCGGTCGCCCAGGTAGTGATTATCCCCTTCAATGGTAAGTCCTGTTTTAACAAGGTAGTCTTTATTATACCCGGCTTTCATGGCTGCCTGTGTAAAGGCATCCCGTAATTCGAGGCTGTAACCGAGTTGGAATTTATTGATAATGTCGTCGCGGAAACCACGTTCACGGAAATAACTGAGTCCAATGGCTTTTCCGTCAATATGATGTAGCAAAGTATTCGAAAAATGTTTCTGAGCAAATTCATTGACCAGTAACATACTCTCCCGATCGTTACGCACCGCCATTTCTTCGGGCGAAAGTTCACGTTCCTCTACCTCAATGTTGTACTTCCTGGCAAGATATTTAAGGGCTTCGTAGTAGGAGATCTGTTCATGTTCCATGATGAAGTGGACGGAGTTACCCCCTTTACCACAACCAAAACATTTAAAAATTCCTTTTGCAGGCGACACAGTAAATGAGGGTGTTTTCTCATTATGAAACGGACACAATCCAAGAAGATTCACCCCCCGTTTGCGGAGCGTGACAAAGTCACCGACTACGTCCTGTATCTGTGCGGTATCGGTAATCCGGTCTATGGTGGGTTGATCAATCATAATTGTGTTTTATTTCCCGCTTATTATCCTGTAACTGAGATGAGAAGTATGCCGGCAAATATGGGTATAGAATAAATACAAAACTACAGTTTTTATTCTGGAAATCAGTTAACCAAATGTTTAAAATTTTAAATGGTTAAAGACTTCATTTTGATCATTGTTTTGAATAAACGAACCACTATATACAAAAACAGGATGAAATTCCTTTATAAATATTCAATCGGAATTTTTATAAAGATACTTCAGCTTTTATTATATCTTCCATTTAGAAGTATCTAAATGTGAATTCTATCAATAATTTTCCTAAATACTTATAAATCGATTTCTTTTTTATTGAGCTTAAAGTTTCTTGTTATTAGCCATTTAAGTGGTCGAAGATCCTGACACCACCCATCCGGATGCTATTTACTATACTTCAAAAATATTCACACTCCACCCCTGGCTTTTATTTTCTACTAAAAAAAAAGAGTATCTTTGCAATTAATTGCAGGCCTGAATTGACAGGCAGACGATTTTCCGATTATGTTAAAGCAACAGTTACAACAGAAGTTACAACAGAAACTATCACCTGCTCAGATACAGGTTATCAAAATGCTCGAAGTACCTACTTTAGAGCTGGAAGAGCGCATACGACAGGAACTGGAAGAAAACCCCGCCCTTGAGGAAGGTGCTGAACCGGAAAGTGATACCGATGAAATCGATGATGACCTAAAAATTGATGATGGCGGTAATAACGAAGACATCGACCTGGAAGAATATATGGCCGATGATGATATCCCCGACTACAAACTCAAAGCGAATAATACGTCAAAAGACGATAAACACGAAGAGATTCCTTTTTCGGCGGGCATGACTTTTCATGAATTTCTGATGGATCAGGTAGGATTGCTGCAACTTTCGGACAAAGACCGGTTGCTGACAGAATATGTGATCGGGAATATAGACGAAGAAGGATACCTACGGCGTACTCCTGAAGCCATGGTGGATGATATTGTCTTTCAATCAGGTATACAAACTACGGATGATGAAATAAAACGCATCATTGAAATGGTCCGCCAATTTGACCCTGCCGGAGTTTGTGCTCAGAATTTACAGGAATGCCTGTTATTGCAACTGGAACGAAGAGTACCAACCAGAGAGGTTACGCTTTCCAAAAGACTAATAACTGATTACTTCGAAGAATTTTCAAAAAAGCATTACGATAGAATCCAAAAGGGGTTGGATATGGATGACACCATGCTAAAAAAGGTAATGAATGAGATCATTCACCTGAACCCGAAACCCGGTAATGCATGGAGTGGCAATATCCTCGAAAAATCGATGAGCACCATTGTCCCTGATTTTAATCTTGAAAACAATGAAGGTCAACTTTCTGTATCGCTCAACAACAGCAATGTTCCTGAGTTACGTGTAAACAGCACCTACAATGAAATGTTTCAGGATTACACCGGGAATAAACAAAATCAGAGCCGTGAAATGAAAGATGCTGTGATGTTTGTTAAACAAAAGATTGATTCGGCGCGTTGGTTTATAGATGCTATTAAACAACGGCAACAGACTTTGCTTACCACCATGATGGCAATCGTGGAATTTCAACATGAATTCTTTATCGAAGGCGATGATACATATCTGAAACCAATGATATTAAAAGATATTGCCGATCGCACAGGTTATGACATTTCAACCATATCGCGAGTGAGCAACAGCAAGTATATACAAACTGAATTTGGCATTTTTCCTGTAAAATATTTCTTTTCAGAATCAATGACAAACGATGTAGGCGAAGAAGTTTCAACCCGTGAAATTAAACAGATTTTAATTCAGTGTGTCGAAAACGAAGACAAACAAAAGCCGGTAACCGACGAAGCACTTGCAGAAGTACTCAAAACAAAAGGGTATATCATTGCCCGTCGTACCGTAGCTAAATACCGCGAACAACTGGGTATTCCGGTGGCGAGGATGAGGAGAGAGATATAAGACGTTCCGTGTTCCGCGTTCCGCGTTCCGTGTTCCGTGTT
>Ga0302210_10000671_pt1 | contig 15230 bp, 12 predicted proteins | sample II_Fen_E3_2_FD_198793 | JGI IMG/M metagenome (GOLD analysis project Ga0302210, IMG submission 198793) | Peat permafrost microbial communities from Stordalen Mire near Abisko, Sweden - II_Fen_E3_2 | ecosystem: Environmental > Terrestrial > Soil > Wetlands > Permafrost | place: Sweden: Abisko... | reverse complement strand
TGATTAATCGTTGTAATTAACACAATTTAATTGTAAGATAATACTATTATAAATCGGATTATTCAAAACAAAAGAATAAAAGATACGCATAAGCGAACACAATATCACAAAATAAGCATAAACAAAAAAATAAGTACATAAATAAACATGATAAACGTAATAGAATAAATAAAATAAGTAAAAGAAACAAATCAATGAAAAGAAAAAATTAAATAATGGTAAGGGGGATAGTGTGATGAAATGGTTAAATAATCTGAAGGTAGGAAAAAAACTGGCATTACTTATTGGTCTGGCACTGGCAGGGCTGGCACTGATCAGTGGATTATCTTATTACTTTTTGACCAAAACGAATCAAAACCTGAAGGAGATGTATCAGGAAAGACTGTTATCAGTGGAGTATCTTGATGAGGCACGAATTCAGGCAACATCTGCCAGAGAGAATATTTTCAGGCTGATGTGCACAAGCGATGCAAAAGAAAATGCTCAGTATTTAAAGGAAATCAACAATTATGTAGTAGTATTCAACAGCTATATTACAAAATATGAAAACTTACCCAAAGATGATTATGAGACAGGGAAAATAAAAGATATGCAGTCAAATCTGACGCAATACAGGTCAGGACGAATCGCAGTACTGGATCTGACAAAACAGAATAAAAATAAGGAAGCATATGCAGGATTCGAAAAAAATGTAGAAAAATATGCAGATGGCTTTATCACAGATCTGGTTGATCTTGGCAAACATAATTCCGAGAGAGCACAGACAATTTATCTTCAGAGCGAAATGTCATATAAAAGTGTAGTTTCTCTTTTTGTGGTAGTATTGATTTTCACAGCATTATTTATCTCTTTTCTTGGGGTGATGATCATAAGGAGAATTATAAAGAGACTGGGAGATGTTGTAAGTTTTATGGGAATACTTGCAGAAGGAGATTTTTCCAGTCCAGTGGGAGAAGACAATCTGGAAGATAAAAGTGAATTTGGAACAGTCTCTATTTCCATAGAAAAAATGCGTCAGAGTGTTCAGACTTTGATGGAAAAAATTGATGATACAGCACTTCAGCTTTCTATTTCGGCAGAGCAGCTTAAGGAAAGTTCAGAGCAGACAGTAGAAGCATCTAATCAGATTGCATCTTCTGTATCCACGATGGCGGAAGGAGCCAATGAACAAAGTACTATGTCTTCAGACACCAATGATGCGGTACAGAATATTTCGCATGGAATTGATCAGGTTTATGGAAATACTAAAACAGTAACTGCGCTGACAGGGCAAACCGAAATGACTGTAAATGAGGGACAAAGTGCAGTGCGTCAGGTACGCGGTCAGATGCAGGTGGTAGATAAAAAAACGGAAGAGACTTCAGAAATCATAAGAGAACTGAACGAAAAATCAGTTGAGATTGGCAGCGTTATCGGTGTGATAAATGAAATGTCAGAACAGACGAATCTTCTCTCTCTCAATGCTTCGATAGAAGCTGCGAGGGCAGGAACAGCAGGAAGGGGATTTGCAGTTGTTGCAAGTGAAATCGGAAAGCTGGCAGAACAATCTCAGACGGCAACCAATGAAATTGCAGATATTGTCAAAGAAATACTGAAGAGTACACAAAATGCAGTTATGTTCATGGAACAGAGTTCCAAAGAAGTAACAAGCGGAGTCAGCATGGTAGAGCAGGCAGAGGAAAGCTTTAATGGAATTTATCAGGTAGTAGGAAAAATTATTCGTGAAATAGAAACGGTTTCGGGTAAGATATATGAAATGACGGATGATATCCATTCCTCAGCTGAAAAGGTCGGAAAAATAAAGAAAATCAGTATCAGTATTTCAGATGATTCTCAGTCGATCTCGGCGGCTACGCAGGAGCAGCTCTCTGCAATGGAGGAGATTGCTTCTTCCTGTAATATGCTTTCGAACATGGCAGGAGATCTGAAAAAATTGATCCATCATTTTAAATTTCGGAAAGAATAAAAGATGTGCCTGATACATTTTCAGAAAATCAAACATGCCGTTTCAGCTGTCAAAGCTGAAGCGGCATGTTTGTTATATATTACAATCTCCCCGGAAATAGAAAGTTATCAGCATATTACGCGGTACGTTTTTTGGACATAACATCAAAGATTACAGCGAAAAGTAAAACGGATCCTTTTACTACTTTCTGCCAGTTCATATCGACACCCATAATGGACATACCCAGGTTCAGGACACCCATCAGGATAGCTCCGATAACAACACCGCCGGTAGTACCGGTTCCGCCGTATGCAGATGCACCGCCGATGAAGCAGGAACCGATGGCATCCATTTCATAACTAGTGCCGGCGGTCGGATTAGCAGAATTTAATCTTGCCATAACGACCCAGGCAGCAATGGAAGAAAGAAATGCCATATTGAGATAAGCAAGGAAATAAACTTTATTTGTGTTGATACCGGACAGGGCAGTGGCTTTTTCATTACCGCCTACAGCGTAGAAATAACGGCCGGTCGTTGTTTTCTCGGTAATGTAAGTATAAATGACAACGATAGCAGCAACCCAGATCAGAATGACCGGAATGCCTTTGTACTGCGCCAGCTTAAACATAAAAGCAAGGAGAACAGCACAGATAATGATATTTTTAATCAGAAGATACTGGAATGGTTCTACATCATAATTTTTTCTGATTTTATTTGCCCTGCTCGTAATGGTGAACAGGAAAAACAGAACGGAGATGATAACGGCAACAACCAGACAGGTAATATTGAGTTTACTGTTACCGAAAATATCAGGAACATAACTGTTAAAAAGTGCATCAAAACTATCCGGCATAGGCGATATGGTAAGACCCTGAAGGATGACGTTTGCGAGTCCTCTCCAGGTCAGCATGCCGGCCAGTGTGACAATAAAGGGAGGGATTCGTTTGTAGGCAATCCAGTATCCCTGCCATGCACCGATTACTAATCCTGAGATAAGCATAACGATCATGGATATCCAGATGGGCCATTTCATCTGGACAATCAGAACAGCTCCGATGGCACCGACCAGACAAACAAGAGAACCGATGGAAAGGTCAATGTTACCACCAGTGAGAATACATAACAGCATACCAGTTGCCAGAATGAATACATAGGCATTCTGGGCAATCAGGTTATTGACATTTTGAGGGAACAACATTTTTCCCCCTGTACCAATTGAAAAAAACAGAATAACGATCACAGTAACAATGATCATTGCATTTTTGGTTAAAATACTTTTTGCTTTCATTTTATTCCTCCTGAATGGACTCATGCTGATTTGATATCATTACTTTTTCCGGAGTCTGTCCGGACAATTTTAGCCATAATATTTTCCTGAGTAGCCTCATCTGCAATCAGCTCTCCGGTAATTTTTCCTTCATTCATAACATAAATTCTGTCACTGAGTCCAAGAATTTCCGGTAATTCGGAGGAAATCATAATGACAGATTTTCCTTCTGCAACGAGATCATTGATGATGCAATAGATTTCATATTTGGCACCGACATCAATTCCACGTGTAGGCTCATCAAGAATCAGAATGTCCGGGTCAGCAAACATCCATTTTGCCAACAGAACTTTTTGCTGATTTCCACCGGAGAGATTGCCGACATTCTGCTCGACTCCGGGACATTTGGTATTCAGCTTTTTGACATAGTCCTGTGCAATCTTAATTTCAAGGTCTTTATCAATAACGCCGTTCGTTGAAACACCGGCAAGGTTGGCAAGAGAAGTGTTGACACGAATCGGGTTAGAAAGGATCAGACCATTTCCCTTTCGATCCTCTGTTACATAGGCCAGCTTATGGAGAATAGCATCCCGCGTATTTTTCAGAACTACTTTTTCACCATTTATATAAAGATCTCCGGTGATATTCCTGCCATAGGAGCGGCCGAAGATGCTCATCATCAGTTCTGTACGGCCGGCACCCATCAGTCCGGCTATTCCGATCACTTCTCCTTTATGAAGCTTCAGGGAGACCTGGTCGATTACCTTCCGATCTTCATAGAGTGGATGAAAGACATTCCAATCCCTGATTTCCATGGCCACAGGAGCATTTGTAAAATCTTGTTTGGGGCGTTTTGGAAAACGGTCTGTCAGTTCCCTTCCGACCATTCTCTGTATAATGAGATCGTCTGTGATGTTATCTTGTCCTTTCACGAGTGTTTCGCCGATAGATGCACCGTCTCGTAAAATAGTAATAGAGTCGGCACAATAGGAAATCTCGTTGATTTTATGGGAAATAATAATTGAAGTAAGTCCCTTTTTCTTGAAATCAAGAAGCAGATCCAGAAGTGCTTTTGACTCTTTTTCATTCAGGGAAGAAGTCGGCTCGTCCAAAATCAGCAGCCTGGCATCCTTGGACAGAGCTTTTGCTATTTCAACCAGCTGCTGTTTTCCGGTTCCAATATTTTTGATCATAGTACGGGGAGATTCCTCTAAACCAACCTCTTTCAGATATTTTGCTGCCTCTGCATTTTCCTTGTCCCAGTCAATATTGTAATTTTTCCCTTTTTCATTGCCGAGAAACATATTTTCGGCGATTGTCATATAAGGGATTAGAGCCAGCTCCTGATGAATGATAATTATTCCTTTTTTTTCAGAATCACGAATGCTCTGAAACTTACATATTTCCCCATCATATTCTATATCTCCAGTATAGGAACCATATTCCCATATTCCGGAGAGAACTTTCATTAAAGTCGATTTACCGGCACCGTTTTCGCCGACGAGAGCATGAATTTCGCCTTCCAAAACACTGAAGTTTACATCATTTAGGGCTTTTACTCCTGGGAAGGTCTTTGTGATGTGCTTCATTTTTAATAATTCTTTTGCCAATTTACTTTACCTCCCTGCTTCCATTCCTGGGTGCAGAATTATGCGTTCTCTGTATCTTATTTGAAAAGGGCGGGCAATATGCCCGCCCCTAGAAATCATTGATCTGATTATTTTAAATCGTTTTCTGTGTAATAACCTGAGTCAATAAGAAGTTTTTTGTAATTATCTTTGTCTGCAAAAACTGGCTGGCAGAGATAGGTAGGGATGATTCCGGTTCCATTGTTATAAGATTTGGTATCATTTACATCAACAGTTTTTCCTGTCATGATCTGATCAACCATCTTTACAACCTGTTTAGCAAGTTCACGGGTATCTTTAAAGATTGACATAGACTGTTTGCCGGCAATCATATTTTTCACATTGGCAACATCGCAGTCCTGACCTGTAATAACCGGCTGTGTTCCCTTGTAGGAGCTTGCAAGAGCGTTTTCTACACCAAGAGCTGTAGAGTCATTGGAGCAGAGAACAACATCAATTTTCTTATTACCGTAATAAGAAGAAATCAGGTTTTCCATTCTGGACTGAGCTGTTTCTGTTGACCAGTTTGCAGTTGCTACATCTGCAAATTTTTTCTGACCGGACTGAATAACAAGTTTTCCAGAGGTGATATATTTGTTTAATACATCCATTGCACCATTATAGAAGAACTGAGCATTATTATCGGCAGGATCTCCGGTAAATATTTCCAGGTTGAATGGTCCTTTTGCTGTATCAAGTTTCAGAGCGTCTACAATATACTGTCCCTGTTTGGTACCAACCATATAGTTATCAAAGGTAGCATAATAAGAAACAGCATTCGTGTTCATGATCAGACGGTCATAAGCGATAACCGGTATTTTTGCTGTTTTTGCTTCTGCCAGAACAGTACCAAGTGAGGAACCGTCGATAGAAGCTACAACCAGAAGCTTATCTCCTGAGGAGATCATGTTTTCAATCTGAGAAACCTGTGTGGAAACATCGTTATTAGCATACTGAAGGTCAACTTTATATCCAGCTGCTTCCAACTGTGTTTTCATGTTAGAACCATCCTGATTCCAACGCTGAAGATCTTTGGTAGGCATTGCAACTCCGATGGTGCCGGTTCCTGATTTTGCAGCAGTTGTGCTTGCAGCAGCAGTGCTTGCAGCAGCGCTACTTGCGGCAGCGGTGCTTGCGGCAGCAGTACTTGCAGCAGCGCTACTTACGGCAGCAACAGTACTTGCAGCAGGTGCAGCGGAAGACGCAGCAGGAGCCGCTGAACTTGCTGTTGAAGCAGCAGATCCGCAGCCGGACAGAACACCTGCCAGCATTGCCGTGCAAAGTAAAGCACTCATTAATTTTTTCTTCATTCGTATTTCCTCCCTTTTTGACATTACATATCATATCTGACGATTAGATATAATGTAGTATTAAACTTGCTACAACTTGATAATAGCATACAATATGCACATGATAAAATAGTAAATGTTTGTCTATTCATAAGCATAATACACAATTAAAAACAGATTTACAAAAATATAGCACTAAATTGCTGAAGCCAGTCAATTTAGTGCTATTTACACATAATATAATAAATAAATGAGAGTTTACTGAAGATAAACATCTTCTTTCAGATGAAAGCCGCTGTCAATGATGACGGAATTAATATTGTCTTTTGTTACAGCAACAGGCTCGATGTACAGATAAGGGATTTGATACATTCCATCACTGATGGTAGAAGTGTTTCCTATAGAATCTCCCTTTACAAGAGCAACAGCACATTCAGCGGCTTTTTTTGCAAGCCGGTCGATTGGCTTAAAAACAGTCATGGTCTGTGTACCTTCCACAATGCGCTGACAGGCATCCAGATCAGCATCCTGCCCAACGACAATGACTTTTCCGGCCAGCCGCTGTTCCGAAAGGTAGGTGATGGCCTGACCCGCCAGACTGTCGTTTCCGCACATGATAGCCTGAACATTGTTGGCAAGATCCTGATGACCTGATAAATATTGAAAGGCCTCTTCCCCATTCCATTCAGAAGCGTAATAATTACCAAGAGTCCTGATTGGATAATTTGTAATTTTAGAATCAAAGCCATTGTTGACAAGCTTCACATTGTTGTCTTTCTGAGGTCCGTTTATTTTTAGGATATCTCCACCCTGAGGCAGGGATTTGATAATGGTATCTGCCATCAGATTACCAACAGTGACATTGTCAAAGGAGATATAAAGGTCTGCATCTGCATTTGGAACAAGTCTGTCATATGCGATGACTTTGATTCCGGCATTTCGTGCTTTTTTTACCTCATCGGTGAGTGTACTTCCATCAACAGCAATCACAACGATGACGTCCATTTTCTTTTTAATGAAATAATCAATCTGACGGATTTGCTCCTGTGAGTCGCCATTGGCATTCTGCACAAAAACTTCTGCGCCCAGATCTTTGGCACTTGAAACAAAAATATCACGGTCACGCTGCCAGCGCTCCAATATAAAACTGTCAAAAGTAATCCCAATCTGAATATCAGAACTATGACTTTCTGTGGCAGCGGCCTGATTGCTGCCATAAGGGGAAGCAGCAGAGCAGGAGCAGAGAAGCAGAAGGAATCCTATTATAAAGCATGAAAAAAAGTACCTTTGAAAAAGCTTCATGTTACCTCCTGTTCCATAGAGAATCTTTGAACTCGGTTGGTGTATATCCCGTGTTTTTCTTAAACATTCTCGAAAAATAATTCGGATCGGAATATCCGACCGCATTGCAGATGTCCTTCATGGAAAGAGAAGAATCGGATAGCATGGACTTGGCATGCTCTACCCGCAGAGAAGTCAGGTATTCAATAAAAGTAACGCCGGTATCTTCTTTGAACAGTCTCGAAAAATAATAGGGGCTCACATCAACGGAACGGGAAACGTCATCAAGAGAAATATCCCGGGAATAATTTTGCTGAATATATTCCTTGGCAGAACTGACAATAGTATCAGGTGACTTCTCCTTTTTTACAACAAAGTGATAAGTGGCATCGGTGAGTTTGTCCAGAAACCATTTCCGCAGAGAATCCGAAATATCCAGATTAATCAGACTGGGCAGATAATCACCTCGAGACGTGAAATGATAAGTCATTCCGCCGGAGAGATATGCCTGCCGCTCGGCCCACAAAACAAACTCAAGACATTTCAGACGGATGTCCATGGCATGGTCATGATAGTTCTCCACCATCCAGTCAAAGAAACGGCTGGCTATTAAGGAAACGGAATGAACATCTCCACGCTTTTCTGCATCAAATAGTGCTTTTTCATCTTCAATAGGATAATTTTCATCATATTCGCAGCCGAGAGACAAATCATTTGCATGTGCAATCTCTGAAGTAGAAGTTTTCAGGGCTGTCAAAGCCTCGCGGTAGGAATCTGCAAGGGAGTTAAGGGGCTGAACGGTGCCGATCCCGATACGGAATCTGGTCTCTGTCTTGGAAAAAAGAATCTCATTGAGATGACTGCATTTATTAATGATCTCAACACGCGCATTATAGTCAGAGGAAATGGGCTGGGAGGGTACAAAACAAATGATCTTGTTGGATACAGGCGGGCCGATAAAGCATTTAAAGGTCTCCCGGATATATTCCCGTATTCGGGGATAAAGCGACTGGATTTTGATCCCGGTGTCGAGTGAATCGCGAAAAACACCATTTTCCATGATGGCTCCAAAAGTCAGAACCATAATAAAACCATAGTCTTCTGAAAAATCGAGAAGCTGCTTATATTTCTCTCTATCCTCATTGTCGTTATCTGAAAAGATAACAGAATAAATCAGACCGCTCTCCACAAAGGGCGTAATGGTCTCCATTTTTTCACGAATATTGAGCTCCTGATTTCTCTTTTCCCTGCCGGTGTCAATCATGACAAAGGCTTTGTTAAGGACATCGCCAATGACTTCACGGCTGAATGGTTTGTTCAGATATTCAAGTACGCCAAGGCCGATTGCTTCCCTTGCATAGTCGAATTTGTCATAGGCACTCAGAACGATGAAGATAATGTTGGAATTCAGTTTCCGGATTTCTTTCATGGCTTCTATTCCATTAATGCCTGGCATCTGAATATCAATAAACGCAATATCCGGGCGGAAGGTTTCAGCCAGTTCAATCAGGGAACGCCCGGTTTTGGCAGACTGTATCTCACATCTTTCTGGAAATTGTTTTTCAATAATATATTTCAGGGAATCGATGACAATCCCTTCATCATCAGCTAGCATGATTCGATAGGTTCTGTTCATGATTTAATCCATCCTTTGGCAGTGGTATCAAAATATCAACAACGGTTCCCATATTTTCTCCGCTACTTCGAATTTGAAGGATATTTCTTCGGCCATAAAAAAGTTCCAGTCTGGAAATGACGTTCTTTAACCCGACTCCGTTAGAGTTATTGGAATCCGGATTGTCTGGGAGCTGTCCGTTTAAGATCAGCTCAATCATTTCGGGATTTATGCCAATCCCATTATCCTCCACGCGGATGCAGATCGCCTCACCGCTGCGGAAGACCGATAAACGGATGACCTTTTCCCGGTCGATATTATTAATTCCGTAAGTAACAGAATTTTCCACAATTGGCTCCAAAATCATCCCAGGAACCGCTACGTTGAGGTAAGCGGGATCGATTTCTTTTTCAAAGTGGATCTCTCCGGTATAGCGGACATTCAGAATATAAAGATAATTATCTACAAGACTGATTTCATCTGAAAGCTTTGTTTCTGCACCGTTTTTTTTGATCTTATAACGAAAAAAAGCAGACATATTCTGTATAAAATCATAAGTTCTCCCGGCATCTTCCATCATAGCAAGCTGTGCGCCTGCGTTCAGAGTATTAAACAGAAAATGCGGGTTGATCTGTGCCTGAAGGTATTTCAACTCGGCATCCTTCAGATGTGCCTCCATCAGCAATGCGTTTTCCTGAACAGGAGTCATGATATTTTTGGTCAGGATCACAGTCAGAAGGATGTTTACTATGGCGACTGAAAGCAGAACAAATATTGTAAAATCTTCCTGGGTATGAAATGCATTTGCCAGAAGGTAATAGTCTTCGGAGTTGTTTTTAAACTGGCTGTTGTTAAGGCTGTAAATATAGGAATTAATATAGTCGTAGATTCGGGACGTCTGTTCATAATAGACACTGTATTTTTCGATAATATGACCTCTCTTGGCCTGAATTGCATTTTCGGTATCACTCAGATAGGTATCAGAAAGGTTCTCAATATCCTCGATTGTGCTCAGAATATCGCCTCCTGCTTTACGATTGCTCAGTTCCTCCAGCTGGTCTTTGTAATCCTGCTCTGCCTTAAAGTACTTTTCGATGGAATCCGTTGATTTTGTGTTGAGATATTCGGTCATGCTGTCCTGTACTTTGCTCAAAGATTCTGTAAGACCATTCAAAAGTACGTTGGTCATATAAACCTGATCAATTTTGTTGATGACTCTGTTGATACTGAGAAACATGGCACAGTTCACTGCAAAAATGATGGAGATAGTCAAAATAAATATGGAAATCAGACGTGTCTGGATAGACCAGTTTCTCTTTTTAATTATCATCTTCCGTGCTCTCCGATGTATCTGAATAATATAAAGCATTGTTTTTATCGATGACTTCAATGTCAGCCGGCATATATTCATTTACATAGCCATTGGTGAGATAGTCATTTAAAGCTTCAATGCAGTATTTTCCCATCTGTGAAGTATTGACAGTAATGGAAGAGTTTATAATGCCTTTTTCTAAGGAAGAAAGGATGGTGTCATTGGAATAAAAACCAATTACCTTGCAGCTTCCGACTTTATTATAATCTACAAGTGCCTGACAGATACAGGTGGTGTAGGTCTCGTTCAAGGCAACGATGATATCAGGCAGCTGAGGAGTGCGCATAATAATATTGCTGATTTTTTCCTCTGCTTCGAACTTCGTGGAGCTTGGAATGGCTTCTGTAATAAATGAAAAATATTTTGCATTATCGGTTTTTTCTATGGTATCTTTCATACCGGCAAGGATGATATTCTGACTGGGATCTTCTGCATCCGGAGTCATCAGAACCAGAACTTTTTGAGGATCGTCTTTTTCCAGCTTTAAAAGTTGTTTGCCATAGGTCTGTCCAAGCTCATAATAGCCGAACCCAACATAGGATTTCCTTGCGGAAACCTTATTGTCCGTGCCGAATGTGACTACCGGAATACCTGCTGAAGCAGCCGAATTAATCAGTTTTGTCAGATCATCACTTTCATTCCCCTGGACAATAATGCCATTGACTTTTGCATCAATTGCTATCTCCATCAGTTCATTTCGGGAATAAGTAACAGCGAGGTCCTTTCCCATAAATTCGAGATAATCATGATCGAGTTTTGCTGTCTGGTCAGCGGCTTTGTAAACGGCTGAATTAAAGTGATTGGAACTGTCACTGCAGATATAAGCAAAGTGATATTTGTACCGCACGGTATTTTGTGAATTTTCAGCACTGGGAAGTAACTGTTTTTCAAATAGAAGAAAACTGGCAGCAGTGAGAATGGAAATCAGACACACGCACAAGATAACTAACAAAATATATCGATTAAATTTTAGTAAAACAGGATGATTTGACTTCATTATAAGACGCCGCCTCGCCAATGTGTAGACTTAATTTGCATATTATGTTATGTAATATCTAATTATAATAACAAATTGCACTAATTGTGTCCATAGGACATAAATGTTGTAAAAAGTGTAAAAAAACAGATACCCCTGCTGCGGCAGAAGTATCTGTTGGTATTTCATAAATTATTATTATTTTTTGGGAGTGAGATCATCTTCGCCCTTTTCATATAAAAATTCTTCAGGCAGGTTGATATGAAAACTTTTTGCAAGATCGCGGAAATTATCAGGCTGAATGGTCTGCAGCTTACCCCTTCCGGTTGACATAACCTTCAGAAGGATCTCGGCAGATTTTTCTATCGTGTGCATTAAACCGAAAGTCAGATCAAAGGTCTCACCGGAACAGAACATACCGTGATGAGCCCAGATCACAGCATTGTATCTTTTCATCAGTCTGCTGGTCTCAATGGCAATATCACGTCCGCCTGGTACCATCCAGGGAATGACGCCGACACCTTCTGGGAAAACAACAGGACATTCGGTTGCCATTTCCCAAAGCTCCCTCGTAAAAACGTCATCGCGGAGCGGCAGTACAAAAGAAAGAGCAATAATGTTGGTGGTATGGGCATGATAGATTACATGATCTTTTCCGTTTGTCAGCTTTTTCTTAACTTCGTGATTCATCAGATGGGTGGGAAGCTCACTGGTGGGACGCCCGCCATCTACCAGTCCCCAGCGAATGCAGTAGTTCTCGCCTTTTTCATCAATTTCGATGATTGCCGTGCTGACTTCAGGGTCTTCTTTAATATTTCTAAAATATTTACCAGTGCCTGTAACCATAAAGAAATCATGTGCCAGACCGGGAACGGAAGTACCAATTGGAATCCACTCAATGGGAGGCATCAGGCGGTTTTCGATACTTTCCGCCTGAATTGGAGTCAGACGATAAGAAAGATTTCCGCCATTTCTCTCATGCCAGCCTTCCTGAAAACCGTCGTCGCACATTCTGATAAAGTCTCTTGCAAATTTTGTGTCTAATACTTTCATAATGAAGAACCTCCTTTTTACTATAAAAATATCATACACCAACACATAAAACTTTGTACAGAATACAAATTCTGCAAGTGTAAAAAGTTTATTAAATATCAAGTATTCAGTCAGATTTAAGGGGATATGTGCTAAAATAAAAAAGTCATACCAGTCAGACAGAATATTGATCCGGACAGTATCGGAGGAGAAATAATATGAGAATAACCGAAGAAGATATGAAACGGACTGAAAAATCTGATAACACAGAACAACAGGTGCCGCAGACTCAGGAGCAGAAGACCGGAGCAGAAAGCCGGAGGGAAAAACTGAAGGCAGAAAAGAAAAAACTGTCGGAGTTAAAAGGAAAGAAAAAGCTGGAATATCTTTGGGAATATTATAAATGGGTGCTTGTGGCCGCCGCTGGTTTTCTACTTGTTGCATGTGTAATAGTGACAGCAGTCAGGGGAGCATCATCCAAAGAACTGTTATGCGTTCTTATGGCAGATGCTGAAATGAAAGATTCATCAAATGAAAGCATGGCAACTCAGATAAAACAGATACTGGATCCAACCAGTAACAAAAATTATGTTACGATAGCTCCGAACTGTTATACTTCATCAGACGGCAATCTGGATTATAACTCAGCAATGCTGATGACAGTAAGAGTAGCATCCGGAGAACTGGATGCAGTGATTTTGCCGGAGAAGGTATATCAGAATTATAATAAACAGGGAATGTTCCTTTCTGTTGAAAAAGTAGAGGGGAAAGATTTCTGCAGCAAAAATGCGGACATTATCCTGAAAGGAAATGGAATATCCGTTAATAATAATAAAATTCTGGAAAAATATGGTTATGAGTTCAGCAAACCGATGGTGCTTGCAGTATGTGCGGATACAAAGCATCTGGATAACTGTAAGGCATTTATTACATTTCTGGGGTATGGAAATGAATAAATCAGATTCTGAGAAGTGAAAACCGGAGGAGAACATGAAACAGAGCAGAAATAGCAAATCTAAGGCCATACTGGCTGGGCTGGTGGCAGCAGCAGCAGGGATCAGCATTCTTTTGCTGGTCAACGCATTTGTTGTACCTGTTTTTTATAACAGATCAGTATCTCTGACTTCAACAGAAGGAACTGTGGATCTTATAGGAACATTTCAGAAATCAGACGGAACAGGAGAAAATGTGACAGATGTTGCGATGCAGCCGAAAGCTTACGGCAGCGATGCGCTGAAAGCGGAAGAAGACACAGAGGGTACCTTTGAAATCAAAAACATACAGTATAATCTCACATATCAAATGAAGGTAACCCTGAGCAGCGGGGCAACTTATACGGGAGACATTCTGTTTTATAAAAATAATAATTCGACAAAATATGCCAATCTCTACGATGGAATTGACTTTGGAGTAAAAAATTCTGAAGATACACTTCATGCGACCATTTTATCCAATGAAAAGGGCTTCCTGAACTGTTCCAAGTGCTCCTGATTTCTGAGCAGATCAGAAACCTTCCTGTCTGCGCTGCTTTCGGAACGCAACTCTTTTTATGGCACTTTCCCATTCGGCTTTTTCCTGCTCACTCCGAATATCCAGACCATATTTTATGGGTGTGGGGATGCCATTTGAACCGATGGATACCATGGTCAGATATGCCCGGTTGATCGGACGTCTGGTGCCGGAACGATCCTCAATGTAAGAATCCACGCGCACCTCCATAGAAGTGTGACCAATATAAGTCGCTTTCGCTGTGATTAGAACCATATCATTCAGATAGGCAGATTCCTTGAATTTAAGATTATCTACGCTGGCTGTGGTTACCTCAGCTTCGCAATGGCGCAGGGCTGTAATGCCGGCAATTTCATCAATCCATGCCATTAACCGTCCTCCAAAAAGACGGTTTGCACCATTGATGTCTTCATATCGCAGGACATGTGTCTGCTCTGTTATACTTTCTTCAACACTCTTATTTCTGATCAGATCGCTCATTTTACATTTTTCCTATCCTTCATTTTCTTTTTCTACCAGATGGCTTGCCTGATAACGTTCCCGAAGAACAGGTTTTTCAATCTTTCCCGTTGGGTTGCGCGGAATGTTGTCAAAAATGATTTTCCGCGGCCGTTTATAACGTGGAAGATTCATACAGAATTGTTCGAGCTCATCTTCGGTACAGTTACAATCCGGTTTGCATTCGATAATAGCTGCTGCGATTTCCCCAAGTCTTCGGTCAGGCAGACCGATAACCGCAACATCATGCACAGCAGGATGATTACGTATGAAGTCTTCAATCTGTACAGGATATAGATTTTCGCCTCCACTGATAATGACATCTTTCTTCCGGTCAACCAGAAAATAGAATCCCTCGGAATCCTGTCTGGCCATATCCCCGGTCAAAAGCCATCCATCCTTTAGTATTTCTTCTGTGGCTTCCGGATCTTTGTAGTAACACTTCATGATACCGGGACCCTTCAGACAAAGCTCACCAACATCACCAGAGGAAACTTCGCTGCCGTCTGGCCCGATGATCTTAGCCTGCCAGCCGTAACCTGGAATACCGATTGCCCCCACTTTACGGATGTTTTCCAGTCCAAGATGTATCGCTCCGGGACCGATGGATTCACTCAGACCGTAATTGGTGTCATACTGGTGATCCGGAAAATAATCCTTCCAATGTTTGATCAGAGAAGGAGGAACCGGCTGAGCTCCGATATGCATGAGACGCCAGTGGGAAAGGTCATAGTCATTCAAATTCAGGCGGCCGGAATCCAGTGCTTCCAGAATATCCTGCGCCCAGGGTACCAGCAGCCAGACAATTGTACATTTTT
>Ga0302210_10000670_pt1 | contig 15237 bp, 9 predicted proteins | sample II_Fen_E3_2_FD_198793 | JGI IMG/M metagenome (GOLD analysis project Ga0302210, IMG submission 198793) | Peat permafrost microbial communities from Stordalen Mire near Abisko, Sweden - II_Fen_E3_2 | ecosystem: Environmental > Terrestrial > Soil > Wetlands > Permafrost | place: Sweden: Abisko... | reverse complement strand
ATGAGAGGCATACGAGTCTTTGATTATCTCCCCCATGTAATAAATAAAGTTAATTCGCTGCCGGAAGATGCTCTTGACAAAGAGTATCGAGAACTACTACCTGATATGTGGGAAAAGCTCTGAAAATCGATATTTCAAGACTTTTAAAAGGCGTCAAATACGCCGCTGCGGAGACGCTTACGAGACGCTTACAAACTGAATGATTCCTGAAAGATTTTATAGAACCCTTCAGGAATCATTTTGTTGATTTGCAATCAGTTGTATCCTCATCCTGAAAGATGAAGGATTATTACTTCTTATCTGAAGATTCAGGTGCTTTATCAATAAGTTCCATAAACTGATCCAGTTTAGGAGTTATGATAATTTGAGTTCTACGGTTACGTTGTTTTCCTAAAGCAGAGCTGTTGTCTGAAATTGGATTGTATTCGCCACGGCCTGCAGCTGTCATACGTTTTGGATCAACTCCGTAATTGTTTTGCAACGCTTGCACTACAGATGAAGATCGCAAGGCACTCAAATCCCAGTTGTTACGGATATTCTGACGAGAAATAGGATCGGTATCGGTATTTCCTTCTACAAGTACATCATACTCCTTATAGTCCGTTATGATTTTAGCAATCTTGCTTAATGTTTCTCCGGCTCTGTCATTTATTTCATAGCTACCTGATTTGTAAAGCATATTGTCGGCCAATGAAATGTATACAACGCCTTTCAATACCTGAATGTCTACTTCTTTAAGTTCATCGCGGCTCAATGAACGCGTCAAGTTGGTAGTTAAAACGAGATTCAAGGAATCTGATTTGCTCTTAGTTTCAACAAGTTGTTTAATAAAGAGGTTGGAAGCATTGATTTGATCTACCAACTTAGAAATATTTACATTTCCCTGAGAGCCTTGTTGAAGACTTTTGTCAAGCGATCCTTGCAAAGCAGCGTAAGCAGAACGTAACTCTTCATTGTTTTTTCGTGCCTCGGCCAAGCGATCTTCTAAGCTTTTGACATTTGCACGGCTTTCTGCCAACTGAATTTGACTATCCTGGAAAGATTTTTTCAGATCAGTATTTTCAGTTTGTACTTTATTGTAATCAGACTTCAAAACAGTAAACTGTTTTTTACTGACACATCCTGTAAACAGGAGACTTCCTGTCAGGAGGGATATAAGAACGAGATAATGCTTCATAATTGTTTCTTTTTAGATTTGTTTTAATTCTACGCACCATTACAGTGCATTTCTTTTAGAAAGTGCAAGATAAACAAATTAGTTGTGATAAAGAAATTTATTATTGATAAGTAACGCTTCGCGGACTTATTTAACACGAAAAAGGCTATGAAATTATTTGTTATATACCTCATCCAGCTTTTTCTCAAGCTCTTCGCCTCTAAGATTCCGTGCGATAATATTCCCCTGTGGGTCTATTAATATATTTGAAGGAATGTTTCGTACAGCATAGAGTTTTGCAGGAGCACTATCCCAAAATTTCAAATCCGATACATGTATCCATGTTAGATTATCTTTGGCAATAGCCTCAACCCAATTCTCTTTTTTCTGATCTAATGACACAGAAAAAATATTAAATCCTTTGGCTTTAAATTTATTATACACCTTTACCAGATTCGGATTTTCATGTCGGCAAGGACCACACCACGAAGCCCAAAAGTCGAGTAGCAAATAATTTCCATAGAATTCCGACAATTTTAACTGCTTACCATCCAGCGTTGTTGAAGAAAAGTCGATGGCAGGATTGCCAATATCTACGATCTTTCTCACCGCAAGGATTTCTTTTAATTCTTTTATATAAGCAACATCGGCTAACGAAGAATCGAAAAGAGCAATATCTTTTTCAAGTTGACTTATCGTTAACTCATTCGCATAGTTCCGATACAAAATATAAGCAGCCACGATTGATTTAGGCTGAGCGCTGATCAGAGAATCTATTTTATATCCTCTACGATTGGCTTTGAAGCTTTCGAAAAGATCGTTTGAAGCAGATCCTGATATTTTGGCAGAATGATGATTCGTTGTATCAACAACTACTTTTATGGGTGCATTTTCGATAAAAATATAGTATGGATTGGACGATTCGTTTTTGTCCGTGCTCAATCCAAATAAGTCAGTATGTTTTACGTTACCCTTGAATTTAAAAGATCCATTTACTATCTTTGTAGAGTCTACATTGAAGAATTTTTTATTCTTAAAAGATTTCAGATAAATAGTTCCCGACTCGCGGTTTATTTCTCCATTGAGCGTAAAGCCTGGAGCTGTTTGTTTTACTTTAGGTTGCTGAGCAATTATAGAGAAGGTTGTTGTTGCTAATAGCAACAACGTGATCCAGTATTTTTTATTAAGTTTCATAGCTATTGTATTTAAATTGTTATTTATAAATCAGTTGGAATATTAAAAGAATCGTGATAAGATTGAGTAACAAACTTATCAACCCAATTATAAAAGCCAATGATTTCTTTATCGTTTATTGTAGATTGACTCCGCCACTTTATCAAATTCGTATTTGCCTGATTTAGAATTTGCTTTTCTATTGGAAGAATGGTCTGCAAAATACCTTTCTTGTCTTTTGTAATGAGAGCCGATAAGTTAATATAATCATTTCCTTCTCCTCTTTCAATAGGGAACAGTTGCTTTTTTAATAGCTGCGACCATTTATTGAGTTTTGCGTATCCGGTTTTGTCGGACGTCAATATTTTGGGCAAATCCTGTGTAGAAGTAATCCATACAGGGATAGCAACAGTGGTTAAAGGTGAACCTAGAATTGTCCACAGAATAGTTTGAGTGGGCGATTCATTCTCTTTTACTCCCTGTACTATAATAGAAGAAGCAGTAAGATATCTAGGTATAAAATCTCTGAAAGCAACGAAAACAGGTTTGTCGGCATTCTCAGGAATCAATGAGATAAGATCTGTTTTCGTTATTCCATTTTTTAAATACCGAGTTACATTAATAAGAAAATCAACCGATATAGAGCTATTCAATGAAGCCTGTGAAAACAATTCCTGAGCAGACTCATATCTTGCTAACCCCTTATCTTGCAGTCTGTCTCCAGAATGCGAAAAGTTGGTGCGAATAATGTAACCAAATGGAGCAACATCCGAATTATTGGCATCGTATTTTTTATATTTGTAATTTCCTGTTTCGTAGTACGCAGCTCCTCCGTTGGCATCAATTACTCCAAAGTTTGAACTTATACCGAGCGGTTTAGGCAAAGAGTCAAGTAAGTGTTCGAAATCAGCTAATGTAGCACATTTTTGAAGAGCTAACTTCATGATCTTCCCATCGCATCCACCTTCTTCTGCTCCGGAACCTTTTTTATTCAAATTGTAGGAGGCTGAGTTCATAATAGCGAACCCAGCTTTGTTATATCCTCCCCAAACAGCGCTTCCTGTTGAGTCTTTACTATTTACTAATCCGATATACGGATAGTTGCCATCATTGAAAGCAAGTAGTTTATTCTCTAAATCTTGTGTGTCACGTTGCTTGAATAACAACGGCCGTCCATCACGAGTGAATTTACCGGATATTATGGCTGTAGTGCAAGCCACAGCATTCGTTAGAGAGCTAACTGATGCTATTGCAATGATAATTATTGAGGCTATTTTTTTGGAATGGAATTTCATTTTCTATTTTTTTTAAGTGATTATTCGATATTGAAAAAAGACTAATAACTAGGGTTTTGAGCAACAACTCCATTCAGAGAATTTGTTATCTCCGTAGCAGGAATAGGCCAAATGAAACGATAGTCATCATACGTCAAAGCATTTTGAGTTTTAGGAATTGCACTGTATGCCGTTTTACCACTGTATAGCGTTTTAAAATTTGAGCTAGTTATAGTTGCCGGTAAAACTTTGGCTGGTATTCCAGCGGTTATAGCGTTTACATCACCTGCTAATTTTGAATTATTAAACAACGGATCTAAAGATAATCGATGTATATCTCCCCAGCGTTTACCTTCTCCTAGAAACTCTATTCGGCGTTCAGCCAAAACTGCAATTATAAAATCAGTTGATGTTGCAAAGCTTGATAAAGTATATTGCTTTGAAGTGGTTGTTACTGCACGATTTCTCACGGCATTCAAATAAGATAAAGCTGTTGAATCAACTGCTCCCTTAGATCTCACGTAAGCTTCCGCCAATGCTAGCAATACTTCAGCATATCTAATTTGTGGAGCATCATCTCCCCAACTAGGATCACGGTATTTATTAGTAAAATACATCGGTTTTTTTCCTGATGGAGCAGTCGATGGAGTATCGTTGGTAAAATTAGCTACCGCTAAGTTCCTTCTCAAGTCGGAAGCATCCCATTGAGGAAGATTCCATATTATAGGACTTATCCCTATTAGTCCACGTGCACCAACAGAAGTACCGTTACTACCATACATGCTTTGCAAAGCTCCACTAACAGCACCATTGTCAGTACTTGTATTTTCAATGGAAAAAATATTTTCAATAGAAGCATTATTAGCGAATGGGCCATCAGGTGTTGCAGTCAACGTCCAATTTCCAATCGGACTTACAAACGAAGTACCACTTTCTTTTACAATTTGGTTTCCTTCGGCAATAACGTCATCCCATTTCCCTTCGTGAAGTAGAACTCGCATTTTTAGGGCGATAGCTGCAGCTTGAGTTGCTCGATACGTTTTATTAGAAGTACGCGTAGCAGGCAAGTGATTTTCCGCAAACGTCAAATCATCTTCTATAAATTTATAGCAATCGGCTACCGAGCTTCGTCCTATTGAATTTGCTTTTGCAATAGTAGCGTCATCCTTTATGGCAAAATCTCGAATAATTACACCCAGTTTAGCTCCTTGTCCATCTGCGTATGGTTTAGCAAACTCTATCAAAAGTTGATGCATAGCCAAAGCTCTTAAAAATCGCAGTTCTCCCTCATAGGCACTTCCTGTAGTTTGTGAAATTATATTTCTAGAAGTTGCCGAGGCTAGTCCTTCAAGAACAACATTCACCTTATTTATTAATGCATAGGAATTATTCCAAATGTTGTAGCAGTTTGGAGATGTAGTAGTGTAGGTATTGTTATATGTAATCTGATAAAAAGATTCCATGCTTATCATGTCCTCTCCTCGAAGATCATCTTGTTCTAAATTGGCTGCCCCAAAAGTATAACCACGAGGTGCAAGGCCCTCAGGATAGAATCCACTCTGTGCTGCGTCATACACTCCTGTAACTGCGAGTTCAATTCTATCAGGAGTGTCGTAAATTGTTGCATCAGTCAACGAATTGTACGGAGTTACATTAAGTGCATCATCGCAAGAGGACAAACTTATAAGAACAAAAAACGCGAAGATATAATTATATTTCTTTTTCATCTTGATTTTACTTTAAATGTTAGAATCCAATATTAAATCCCAGAGAAAGTACTCTAGTTGTTGGTATTGATGTGCTTGAAGTCCCTGTTTCACTAATTAAATCCGGATCAAGGCCATTAAAATTGGTTAATGTTAAAAGATTTTGTCCTTGAGCATAAATTTTCAACGAAGATAAGAATCCACCAGTAATTTTTGCAATTTGTTTGTTACTGAAAGTGTATGAGAACGTAACGGTCTGTAATTTCAGGAAATCTCCAGATTCAATCCATCTGCTACTTGGTGATAAATTTATGAACGACTCTCTGCCGTACCATAATTTGGGAACATCAGTTATTGTGTTTGTAGGAGTCCATCTATTTAATATATCAACTCCATTATTTTTAAATTTCTGATTTAATAAAGTTCTTTCCAGACTGTTGTCAATCACATTTCCTCCCGAGAAACGGAGAAAAGCTTCCAAAGCAAAACCTTTATAGGTAAAAGTATTGGTAATTCCTCCATACCAAGTTGGATTAGGATTACCCAATACTACTTTGTCTGCATCAGTTAATGTAGTTACATCACCTAAAGTGCCATCTTGTTTTGATACTGCATAATAATATTTTTGATCGGCTATATTTCCCTGTATCAATCGTCCATCCGCTTTGTAATACATAGGATTGCCCGTTGCCTCATTAACGCCAGCATATTTATATCCAATTAAAGTATTTAATGGCAAACCTACACTAATCTCAGATGAAGAACTTACTATTGCTTTTCCCTCGTATAAATTTGTGACTTTATTTTTAACTTTCGTGAAGTTTGCGTTAATGTTCCAACTAAAATTTCTAGTTCTAATCGCATCAGCGGTAACACTAATTTCTATACCATTGTTTACCATAGCACCAATGTTTCTAGCCACCGAATTATTAGGTACACCAAATGAATTGGGGTAAGTTACATTCATCACCAAATTATCAATATTGCTTTTAAACCAATCCACATTAAAGATGATTCGGTCGTTTAACAAACCAACATCTAACTTTACGTCATATTTTTTGCTGGTCTCCCAGGTAAGCGATGAGTTGCCTACATTTGAAATACTTATTCCATTTTCAGACCCGTATGGACTGGCTCCATAAGTGCTTAAATAAGGGAATCCGGTTAGCGCATTACCCACTTTTCCGTAGCTACCACTTAGTTTAAGAGTTGAGATCGTTTTCTTTAGGCTTCCCCAAAATTTTTCATCAGACACTCTCCAACCTGCAGAGGCTCCAGGGAATGTACCAAATCGATTTTCATCAGACAACGAAGAAAGTCCATCTCGTCTTATCGTTAATTCTAACAAATATTTTCCGGAAAGAGCGTAGTTGAATCGTGAAAAATAGGAAACGAAGCTACTTTTCGAATAACTACCTCCAGAGAGCTGATTAGCATATGAACCTGAAATTAGGTTTTTAGATTGGAAAAAATAATTAGAAAAGCTAGAGCCTCCAGCCATTGAACTTTTATACGTATTTCTTTGAACCTCATTACCGGCAACAAATTTTATATAGTGTTCTCCAAACGCCTCACTATAAGTCAAATAGTTTTGAAAATTATACACTGATCTATTTAAAGAGGTGTTTTTTACTAGTCCATTATAACTATAGCCATCTCCGTGCCTTGCATCTAATGAATAAAAGTCATTAGATTGCTCTATATCAACACCTATTTGAGAGTGAATGATTAAGTTCTTTAATATACTTAATTCACCATAACTGGTATTTAGTATTCGATATTTTTCTGCTTCATATTTATCATTGTTTAGCGAAAATAAGATATTGGGATATGCATCATCTATAGTTTGCAGATTAGCTCCTGCCCCCAATGACTTTCCATCTCCGGATAAATTGTAACCGGTTGAATTGCTTGCATCATAGGGACTCACGTTAGGTAATGCAATTAATGCATTAGTAATAACACTTGATAGTCCAGAGCTATTATTTACTCCGACATTCGTTACCTTATTAACACTTGTGCTTGTCCCTATTTTTAAGAACTTATTTACCTGCTGATCAATATTCGCTCGGACTCCGATTCTGTTTGATTCATTAAGCTTAACAGTACCCTGCTGATCAAGATAATTTAGTGAGAATAGGTAATTGGTCTTCTCATTGGCTCCACTGATTCCAATATTGTGACTTTGAGAAAAAGCATTCTTATTATAAATAAGAGACTGCCAATCGGTATTTGTTCCATTAGCATCAATGACAGCCGGATTAGTCGTATTACCAGAGTTGGCGTATTTCTCATTTGCTATTACAGTAAATTGCTCAGCATTTAAAAGTTTAACCGTTTTCACTGGGTTAGAAATTGAAAAAATAGCGTCGTAAGTAACTTTCGTTTTTCCCTTTGAGCCACGTTTTGTTGTGATTAAAATAACGCCATTTGAAGCACGAGAACCATATATTGCTGATGCTGCTCCGTCTTTTAATACATCTATTGATGCAATGTCATTCGAGTTTATATCGGCTAATGCGTTTGTAGTTGTGTATCCACCAATATCTCCCGAAGAAATGGGAAGTCCATCCACTACAATCAAAGGATCTCGACTGTTATTTATAGAATTTATGCCCCTAATTCGAATTCTTGGATTTGAATTAGTGCTACCATCATTCGCCGTAACCTGTACTCCCGATGCTCGGCCTGCCAATTGTTGGTCAAAACTGGTAGTAGACAAATTGGCTAATTTTGAGGCATCAATTTTTGCGATCGATCCTGTAACTGAAGTCGCTTTTTGAGTTCCATAGCCAATTACTACAATTTCATTGAGCTTATTTATATCCTCGATAAGAGAAATAGTAGTCGGCTCATTTTCATGTACGCCAATTTCTTTAGACTTATAGCCAGTAGAGGTAACCAATAAAGTGACCGGGAATTTGTTTATTTGAATTTGAAAATTTCCTTTTGCATCAGTATATGAACCACTTGAGGATGATTTTACTTTAATTGTTGCTCCAATGAGTGGCTCTTTTGTAGATTGATCAACTACAGATCCTTTAAATAAAATCTGTTGAGCATATCCATTCGCGACACCAATTAGAATGGCGACAGAAAAAGCAAAAAGTCTAATCGGGAAATAATCAGATAGGCTTTTTTGTGGTTTTAATAATATATATATTTTTTTCATAATAATGTACTTATATTTATTATAGCTAGATATAATATGTTTATTTTCATGTAGTCAACGTATGGTAGGAAGGGTACACATTCGCAGATTTGAGATGGAGATAAAATAATAGACTTGACAATTAATCTGCTTAGAGGATACTGCAATGTCGCTTAAAAGTGCTATTATCGAAAGATACTTCCGTGACAATAGCTGTTCAAAGTAATAATTTTTTTTATTCATATGGCATTGTTATTAGTGTAGTTGTTACCCTTTTTAATACGGTGCAAAAGTACATCTTTAGAGTGAATTCTAAGATGCCTATTTTGTGCTATTTTAATACCCTATATTAGGTATTTATACTTAAAATATCCTATTATCGTCTTATATGGCTGCCTAAAATAAATAAAAATTGATAGAAATTAACTAATAATCAGACGGAAGAAAAGATATGAAAATACCTTTTCTTCCGTCTGACAAATTGGGAGTAATTTAGAACATATTACTCTACTAAGGACATGATGAAGTTATTATACTAATCAGAAAATATTGGAAATATCATGTCATTGAAAATGTTTTTTTTAATCAAATTATACTGGTCGCAAATGCTGAATCTATCGGAGCTAGGAAATAGGTTATATACCCGTGTCCATCCTTATACATAAAATCATCCGTTTTGGTATAGATTAAAATCAAGTATACATCCAATGTCCCTCCGTCAATTCTTTGCAGCTCTCTATTAGGAAAAACAACGACCGAATGAATGTAATCCTTGTCGATCTTAAAGGAATTCAGATCTTTAGTGATAAGAACATCGTTTATCATAAACAGGCATTTGTCTGCACTTATATCTTTTGCATAGATGCTCTTGATGTAGTTCAGCGATATTAATTCCGGCTGATATTGTTTACTGACAATGTTTACATAGGTTTTATACTGAATTCCGTTGAAAACAAAAAAGCTATCTGCAGGAGCTTCCTTTACATCAATATGGTATGAGCCTTCGGGCATCCGTTTCAGAGAGTCGAGGTTGATGCCTATAAATGATATAAAAAACAGTCAATCTAAAAATCTTTTGCACAGTCTGCTATAAAAACGGAGTCAACAAATTAGCCAACCAGCAGCCGATATGCTTCCAAATAGAATAATGCTTCCAAACTTGAGGAGTTAAATAAGTAGATCCTTTACAAGCAGCCTGAAATACAGAATCGACTTGGAGAGTTGTTTTGCAGTCAAAGATGAACGTATTAACCTCATAATCGTAGCGCAGACTCCGACTATTAAGATTTGCTGATCCCACTGTACAGTGGGTGCCGTCTATTGTCATTATTTTTGAATGATTAAATCCTTCATTGAACAGGTAAACCTCTGCTCCACGTTTCATGAGTTGATGAGCTACATAAAGAGCCGCATTCGGCGTAATCGAAATATCGCTTTTCGACGAGATCATTATCTTAAGCTTCAAACCACGCTCAGCGGCTTTTTTTAGAGCATTACGCACTTGGTGAGTCGGAGTAAAATAGGGACTTATCAAAGCTAAGGAATCATGCGCTTCGTTTATAGTTTCCACAAAGCTGCGACGAAGCAACTTCTTTAATTCCTTATCTTTTGGTATGCGATTTACAATTCCTAAATGAACTAACTCATTGCCCGGTATTTTATAGACAGAATCCGGAGCATAACAAATTCGTTCTTCTTGCGGAATGAGTCTCTTTGTTTCATCTTCCCACATTTTTATTAAAATTTGATGCAGATCGTACACCGCTTTTCCTTCAAGGCGCAGATGCATATCCTTCCAAGGTCCAATACATGGAAGCCCATTTATATAGTAATCAGCAACATTCATTCCTCCAGTATATCCAACTCGGCCATCGATAATTACTATTTTACGATGGTCACGATGGAAAGCATGATTAATGTAAGGAAAATGAAATGGGTCGAAACAGATAATGTCAATTCCAGCTTCGCGAAGAATACGTAAATGCTTCTCTTTTAAGGGACGATTGTTTGATTTATTGCCAAATCCGTCGAACATGGCTCTTACTTTTACACCTTCTTTTACCTTTTCTTTTAGCAAGTCAAAGAGCAGATTAGCAATCGAGTCATTGCGAAAATTGAAGTACTCAAGATGAATATAATGCCGAGCGTGGCGTATATCCTCAAAAAGACTGTCGAACTTCTCATGCCCATTAGTAAGAATTTGTACATGATTGCTATCGGTAATTTGTATGTGATGCCTTTGCAAGTAATGAGTAAGCAGAGAGTCTGAACGCTCTTTTCTTATAGAAACTGTTGCCAAACAAGGCTGTAATAGAAATGCAAGAGACAGGCTTATTAATAGTAATGGTCGTTTCATTCAATATTTATCTGTTTCTTTAAAGTGCAAAAGTACAATTATTTATTTTATTATCTAACTTTTTTAAATTTTTTATGCCTATTAAAGGGCTATTTACTTCTTAATTCTTTTAATAAAGCTAATATTGCAAACGATATTAGCTTTATTATTACTTTATCTGATCATTATTCCAGCTCTATTGGATTATACGAGAGAACGTTTGGTATCTTAGCCGTAGTATCTGTTTTTTTTCCGGTGGTTTCATCTCTCACTACAGCTCTCCATCCTGAGCTAACCAGAAATTGTGCTTGGTTATTATAAACTTTTATTAGATCTTTATTTAACTTTTCTCGCGAGATATCAGTGTAATTCCAGGTAAATAATTTAATAGGAACTATAGTTTTTGGTTTTTCCACCCCGATGCATGTAAACACATAATGATCTTTATCGTCACTGATTTGCAGAATCAGGCCGGGTAAGCCGCCAAACTTATACGGGCCGTTTTGAATCGGAATTTCAGAAGTGAACCAAGCTATATAATTTCTGCCACGAAAAGTACAGGTCGCTTTTTGACAGTCATAGATAAGGATCCGCTTGTGCTCATTACTTAATTGCCATTTAAAATCAATGGGATAGGTTTCCTTATAGCGATAGTTGTATTTTGTCAACCGATATTCTACCAGTGTAGTTCCTTTTGGATAATTTTTATAAATATCTACCGGTAATAGAGGCTGGGTGCGATAAGGCCCTTCCTTCCCTTTCGCAATATAATGATAAAACAAAATAGAATCGGCATCAAAAAGCGATTGATTAAAAGATTTGGATAACCTGTAACCAATTTGCAAGGTGAGCCTCTCTTCGAGCGTATCATTAGGATATTTAATCGGATTAATCACTTCTTTCACAGAATAGGTAATAACGTACTTTGCAGTATCAATTACCGAGAACTTGCGAACATCGTGCGGCAAAGACGGGAATGGAGATACGAACTTTACAAAATCTTTCTGAGCCTTGATTGATTGTGCTACAATAAACAACATTGAGGCACAAAGTAAATAGCATTTTAAATTCTTTTTCATAATAAATTGATTTATAGTTGATACTCAGATTCTTTATCTTGTTATTTCAATCGAAATCTCACTTTTAGCATGATCGCTTGCGGACGAATATAATATTTGGAATAATAGCTGTTCAATCCGTCATTTGTTGCAGAAATAAATTCGGATGTATTCAGAATATTTGTCCAATCGAGTGTAAAGCGAATATCATGAACCGTGTATGCTATTCCCGCATCCACTAATGAAAAGCTTTTATCGTCTCCTAACGCACTATTGTAATAATATTCATAGGTTGCATTCACGCTAAACGCATCGGAGATATAAAGATCCGAAATCACTTTTTGATTAAAAGATCGGATTGAAGATAGTTTTTCGCCCGTGCTTATGGTACTTTTACTATATCCCCCAATCGCATTGTATTCAAGAGAAAACCATTTTACTATTTTCATATTGATCGAAGCATTTGCACTAACCGATCGGTTTTGATAGTCCAACAACACATTCTGTCGAAATTGTTGCCCTGTATTCTTCCCTGCAGAAATATTGGTAGCAATCAATAGTTTCTTCCAGTCAAAACCTTTGCTAACTTGTCCGTTTATTGAATATGTATTGCCACTATTCGGTATCTCGTTTAGTTGTGTTAAGGTCAATATCCCATCCATCGTTTGTCCATAAGTAGCATCGCTGTGATAATGGCTATACGAAACGCTGGTTTTAAAAAACAACATGCTCAGAATATCCTTATACGAAACGCTCATAAAACCACCGTTGTTGTAAGTCTCGAAGATCTGCGTATCATAACGATTCATACTACGATAGTTGGAAAGAATATAACCGGTATATAAGGATGAAAGTCCGGATGAACTAGCATTAAATCCATAGGCAGTATTCAGCTCCCAATTATTTGCAAAAGAGTAGGTGAGATTGCCGGAAGGCTGAAAGAAGAGCTTACTATGTATATATGTGGCATTGTTGAGCGCATTGACAACACGCGCATGTTGGAATGTGAATGGTAGCGAAAAACTTAATTTTACGTTGTTCGACTGATAACTAAGCTCCAGGCCTGCTGAACTTTTCAAACGCAACCAATGTATATCGTTTCGGAAAGAACTGTCATTTAAGGTTTTTGCAACATTATCGCTTCCTATTAAACGAAAATGACTTTCCAACTGCTTGTCTTCTAGGTCAAAGTTCAGCGTAGGACTTATTTTCATCTTTCCTATCATCCATGCTGAAAGAAGCGTCAAACGATTATTTGATGCAAATCCCCTTGTAACCACGTCTTGCGTCAGCGAAGTATAAGATTTGTCATCATTAAACAGGAAAGGATACAAACCGGGATAAATAGTTAAACTATGAGGTTGGCGCATTACACTATTGGTAGAATAAAGTTCAAAACCTTTCCCTTCACTGTATGTCTTTATCCAATGCGTGGTATTTTTTACATTAAAAAAGAAATTCTCAGCGCGTTGATTTAGAATAGAACTGTCCGAAACCACGCCGTTACCATTTTTCCAGTCTCCGGAAATAATTAAATTATTGTTCAGATATTTATTCGGCTTGTTCAGATTATACTTTATGTTTCCTTCCAAATGACTTGTCCGCACTTGTGTAGAAAGATCTTCGTTAATTTCAATAGCATCGTTACCGCTCGGTTGCAAGTATTTTGTGCTTGAAAAACTATGTCGTTTTTCTTTGTCGTAATAAAAAAACAGATTACAGTTAAGCGTAGCCTCGTTCTTAAGTTTTTTCAAATTGTTGACAGTAGCAGTATGACTGTCATTAAAGAAATAACGGTCAAAGCGAATGCCGGGCCCTGAGGGCACAGACATTCCGGTCATTTGCATCGCCCCGATTCCTCCATCGCCATAATAAGAATTTAATTCTTTGGAGATATTTGTTCCTGTATTGTCCGTCTTATAAGAAGAAATATTTTGATGGGTACGTCCAAAATACATTCCGGTCAATTCCTCGTGCCGCAAAAAGCTTTTATCATAGCCTCCACCTACAACTGCTGTTGCTGTAAAAATGCCTTTTCGATCCGGTTTAATCTTTAAATTAATTGCAGCGTCATTGGATAGTTTTGTTTCTTCGATAGCCTTTATTGGTTGATGATTTTCAAGTACTTGCACCGTAGCTACATCGGATGCCGAAATGTTGTTTGTGGCGATGCCGTATCTTCCGCCAAGCATATCCATGTTTTCGATATAAAACTTATTAATAGGCTTGCCCATGTAACTGATTTCTCCACTTCCAGATACCGAAATGCCGGGCATCTTTTTCAATACATCGCCAATAACTACATCTTTTTGATCTTTGAATGCCGAAACAGAGTAATTTACGGTGTCCTTTTTGCCCCATATTTTAGCCGATTTCACAATAACCTCGCGCAATTCTATATCACGACTTTCTTCGACCGTAAAATTCACTGTTTGTGAAGTGTTTTTAAGGTGTCTTATTTGCCGTTTAATACCAAAGCTATAAACAGATATCAGAAATTCGGGATCAATGTTGCTTGTCCGTATTTGATAGTTTCCTTTATCATCCGTGTTTGAATAAGCAACGATAGAGCTGTCCTTCACAGTCATAAGTGTGACTGATATATCAGGAACCGCTTTATTCATTTTATCAGTGATTTTTCCTGAGAAAATGGTTTGTGAAAAAGCTATTGTCTGTATACTATATAATAATATTAGGAAGACATTTCTCATTCAGATTTAGGTTATAGCATATAAAGGCAATAGCCTTATTCTTTACAGTAGTTTTACAACTTACTTCTGCAAAAATAGAAAGAAAAACAAAACAATCAAATAAAAAAGCATCAAAACATGCAAATAATGATGTAAAGCATCTATTAATCGTTTTAAAAGAGTGAAAAAGGAGAAATATATGAATAAAATTGTACATGTTATTATTAATCTGTAAATTTGAACGCTGATTATGCTGTAGACAAATCTACGAGCTGCTTAATTTAAGAACTATCATGAAAAATAACGCATTGTTTCTTTATAAAGCAATACCCCTTTTTTTATTCCTTGCTTATTTTTCGGTTTTTGCTTTAGCAGCACAGAATCATAAAACGGCTACAAAGAGAGTTGAAAAGATAATCACCGGACATATCGAAAATTCTTTTACACAGGAACCTCTAGAAAAGGTGACAGTAGAGCTGCTATCATCTGATAGTGTATTAATCGATTCCACAATAACAATTCTTGAAGAGTTGGGCGATCCCGGACATTTTTGCTATTTTAATCTCCATGTAACTCAGCCCGGTAAATACCTTCTTCGTTGTTCTCTGTCACATTACAAAACCCGCCATATTCCCATTGAAGTAAAATTTCACAAACGGGAAACTGAAATCTTTCTAGGAACTTTTACAATGGA
>Ga0302210_10000667_pt1 | contig 15290 bp, 12 predicted proteins | sample II_Fen_E3_2_FD_198793 | JGI IMG/M metagenome (GOLD analysis project Ga0302210, IMG submission 198793) | Peat permafrost microbial communities from Stordalen Mire near Abisko, Sweden - II_Fen_E3_2 | ecosystem: Environmental > Terrestrial > Soil > Wetlands > Permafrost | place: Sweden: Abisko... | reverse complement strand
TAATTTCCATAACTGGAAATTACCTGCTTTTTTAAATAATAAAGTTCAAAGAAATTGAATCCTCACCGGTTATAATTTCTCTCCAAATGCCAGATCCCCTGCATCGCCCAACCCGGGGATAATGTAAGAGTGCTCGTTCAATTCCGGATCAATGGCAGCAGCCCAAACAGTGGTCTTTACTTCTGGGAAATGATCTGAAATGTAATCAATGGCTACCTGACTTGAAATGACAGTTGCAATATGAATATGTGCTGGTTTGCCTTTTGTGAGTAAAGCGCCGTATGCAAGCTCCATGGAACCTCCTGTGGCGAGCATTGGATCGGTAATAATCAACGTTTTCCCATCCAGGTTTGGCGAAGCTATGTATTCAATAAAAATATCAAATTTCAAGGCATCTTTGTATTTGCGATAAGCCGAAACAAAAGCATTTTCTGCCCCATCAAAATAATTCAGAAAGCCGGTATGAAATGGCAATCCGGCACGAAGTATCGTTGCAATAACAATTTTTTCATCAATCACTTCTGTACTTGCAATGCCAAGAGGTGTTTTTACATCCTCTGCCTTATATCGCAATTGCTTACTGATTTCATAGGCCATGATTTCGCCTATCCGTTCCATGTTCCGTCTAAAACGCATGGAGTCTTTTTGAATTTTTACAGAGCGAATTTCCTTCAGATAATGTTTTAACACTGAATTGTATTCGGAGAGATTGATGACATTCATCTAATGCTGAATTTAAATTATAATTTATTATTTTTATCTTTATCCCGAATTTCGGTTCTGCGTATTTTCCCACTAATGGTTTTTGGCAATTCTTCTACAAATTCAATGATCCGGGGGTATTTATAGGGTGCAGTAACACTTTTTACATGATCCTGAATCTCTTTGATCAATTTATCTCCAGCCCTGTCTTTGTAATCTAGTGCCAGAATGATTGTAGCTTTTACAATCTGTCCGCGAATTTCATCAGGCACACCTGTGATGGCACACTCTACTACCGCAGGATGTGTCATTAAGGCACTTTCCACTTCAAATGGGCCGATACGGTATCCTGAACTTTTAATCACATCATCTGCTCGTCCTACGAACCAGAAATATCCATCTTCGTCACGCCATGCCACATCACCTGTGTAATATACGTTGTCATGAAAGGCTTCGTTCGTTAATGCTTCATTTCGATAATACCCTTTGAAAAGTCCTACCGGATAGTGCTTGTCGGTGCGGATCACAATTTGTCCCTGTTCGCCTACTTCTGCAACACGACCTTCCGGAGTGAGCAGATCAACATCGTAATGTGGATTGATCAATCCCATGGAACCCGGTTTAGGTTCAACCCACGGAGATGTAAATAACGAAAGAGTCGTCTCGCTTTGTCCGTAGCCTTCACGTAATTTGATGCCGGTAAGTTGTAAAAATTGTTCATATACAGCAGGATTTAAGGCTTCTCCTGCAATGGTACAATACTCAAGGGATGATAAATCGTAATGGGTAAGATCTTCCCGTATTAAAAAGCGGAAAATAGTCGGAGGTGCACACAATGATGTGATATGATATTTCTGAATCATTTCAAGCATGGCTGCCGGTGTAAACTTCTCGTGATCATATACAAATACACAGGCTCCTACAATCCATTGTCCGTATAATTTTCCCCAGACTGCCTTAAGCCAGCCAGTGTCGGCAATAGTGAGGTGCAAGCTGTCTTCCCGAAGGTTGTGCCAGTATTTTGCTGTAATAATATGAGCCAATGGATACACACAATCTAATAAAACCATCTTAGCATTGCCGGTAGTCCCTGAAGTAAAACTGATAATCAGAGGGTCTTCATTTTTTGTGACATGATGCATTGGAACAAAAGGAGCTGCATGATCAATTCCTTCATGGAAATCAAGCCAGCCTTCGGGAACAATGTGTCCAACAGAAATCAGCATCTTAACACTTGGCGATTCCGGCATTGAATCATTGATGTGGGTAATGATAGGTTCTTCTCCCACCGCAATAATGGCTTTAATATCGGCAGCATTGTTACGGTAAATCAAATCTTTTTTTGTCAATAAGTGTGTGGCAGGAATGATGACTGCCCCGATTTTATGCAAAGCCACAATTGTAAACCAGAATTCATACCGGCGTTTTAAAATGGCCATTACAATATCGCCTTTCTTAATGCCCAGGCTTTGAAAATAGGACGCCGTTTGATCGGTGTATTTCTTCATTTCACCAAAGGTATATTCACGGCATTCACCCTGGTCGTTCGTCCATAAGAGTGCTCTTTTGTTTGGTTCCTTGGCTGCCCATGCATCCACGATGTCGTAACCAAAATTGAAATTGTCAGGGACAATGAGTTTGTAATTTGCTTTGAAATCTTCAAAGTCTTTGAATTCGGTTTGCTGAAGAAACTTTTCTATCATAAGAATTATTTTTGTTTAAAACAGTTGCATTTTCAAGTGCAAAGTAATATCAAAAGCTTTATGGATGCAAAAAACAGGGTTAAAAACTATCTATATGGGGTGAAATCCCCTATAATGGGATAACACCGATTTTTGTCTTAGCCTGAATTTATACGATTACAGCCAAAAATTTCACTTTCTCTCCATTCATTGCTTTCATGCCATGTGGTTTGGAAGAATCAAAATAAATACTATCTCCAGGGTTCAGCACAATTTCATTTCCGGCTATTTGCAGCTTCATGATACCTTCCAGGATATAATTGAACTCCTGTCCTAAATGGGAATTTAAGTTGATAGGGTTATCATTGGGTTCAACGGTCACTTCGAAAGGATCTGCCTTGGCATTCCTAAAACCATGGGCAAGCGATTGGTATTTGTATACCTTGGTACGTTCCACGCTTGTACCTGTCCCTTTTCGGGTGACTGAAAAGGCTAGCGAATGTGGGTCATTGCCCGAAATTAAGGCAATTGTTTCCACCTCAAATATTTGTGCCAGATCGCAAATAAAACTCATAGGAATGTCATGATTCCCTGATTCGTATTTTTCATAATCCTCCTTGCTGATCCCGCATTTCGAAGCTACCGTTTCTGTCGTTAAATCCAACGAGTCGCGAAGTCCGTGAAGCCGTTCGGCAATTTGTTTAATTTGTGTGTTCATAATGCCTCTGTTTTTATTATATCTTGTTTTTGAATAACTATATATCAGGTTCTTTTTTTACCCAAGGATTAGTTGATTTCAAATCCCGATGTATTTATCTATTTTAAATGCGATGCTTTTAATCCTTTTATTACGGCATTGGTAAAACCGTGTGCTTCCATTTCATTCAACCCTTTTATGGTAGTGCCGCCGGCTGTGGTTACTTTATCAATTTCCACTTCGGGATGAGTTCCGTTTGCTTCCAGTAATTCTATGGCACCTCGTAAAGTCTGGATCACTACCTCTTTGGCAGTGTTTGGATAGATTCCCATCTCCACACCTCCTTCGGTTGCAGCACGTATATACCGAAATGCATAAGCTATTCCGCAGGATGAAAGTGACATAAACGCGTTCAGTTGGCTTTCCGGCACCAGAAATGTTTTTCCCAATTCTGCAAACATGTCCACAATCAATTGTTCTTGCTCGGTGGTTGCATTAAATGAAGCAATGGTGGATACGCTCTGCTGAACATCAATGGCCGTATTCGGGATGATCCTGAAAATGGTTGCATCTGTATTGAAAAACTTTGTTAGCTGTTCAAACTCTACCCCTGCTGCTATTGACACAACAATTTGTTTTTTATAATCAAATTTGTTTTCCAATTCTTCAGCTATACTCTCAACCAACCATGGTTTCACTGCCAGAATAACAATATTTGCATCTTTAATGATTTCCCTGTTCGAATTACTTACTGTTATCTCAGGAGCAAATGCTTTTAAGGCATCCAGGTTTGATTGTGAGACATCACTGACCCGTATATTTTTTGATTGGATAAGCTTTCCTTTTGATAATCCACGGGCAATGGCTCCTCCCATATTTCCAGCACCAATAATGGCAATTTGTAAATCAGTTGTTTCCATAGTTCTGTTTTTTTAATCAGTTTGTTTTTTAATTTGACAACAAAGATAGAATAACTAATTAAAATTTTAGTTTGAAGAAATCATTATTGTTCTAAAAATGCATATTTAAGACATTTTTGTACATTCCGATGCTCTCTTTTTTTTAAAAGGTTATATTGATTGACCCCAATAATCCCCAAGGCCTGGCTCCGGGATGATCCAGGTCGGTAAGTCTCCATACGGATTGAAGGGTGAAAAAATGAAAGATATTGGTCAGCCCGACTCCCACTTCCAGATAGGGCTTTCTCCAGGGGTTCAGGTCAACCGGATAATCCAGTTGGGCTTTATGCGATTCGCTCAAACTGCCGTATGCCACCTTGGCTGAAATCATCTCCCGCAAATTTAAATACTTAATAAGAGGTATTTGATTCATGATTAACCCATTCAACATTAATTCACTATGCAGGTTGATATATTTATCGGAGGCATATTCCCGGTAATTCATCAGGCTGAACGTATAAAATCCATATCCTCCCGATTCGCTTCCGGGGGGTATTCCTAACAAGGGGTAAGGTACATTCCCCACGATAATCCCTGCATCAGCCACATAATTCAAATCCCCGAAATCAAACTGGATAAATTGCCTGACTGAACCAATAATTCTGCCATATTGACCGTTGGTATTTCCCAGTTGGTATTTTCCGGTTTCCAGGATGCCGTATATGACCGGATTGTTATTAGCTACATAGATCCGTTGCATGTGGTTATCATAGACTCGTTCACCAAATGAAAAACGGGTAGTCAAGGTGGCCGATTGTTGCAGCAGATGGGTTGATGTACTCACGTTGCCTCCATTCATAGGCATCTGGGCATTTGCAGACAGACGGTTGGAGCGGAGGTATAAACTGCTTTCAATATCTGGACTCCAATCGTTTGACACCGATAGTAAGTATTCCTTTCGTTCGCTTATTTTTCCGGGCGATTCAAAGGCTATTATCGAACTGGCAATGTCTTCATCCCCGGTGACAAGCGGATTTTCAAAATACATGTAATTATTATAGTTATAATCAATGCGCCTGTAATCGTTCGTATAACTGAGACTTACAATCCGTCGTTTTTTGCTTTTTAATTTATACTGTCCTATTGCCGAGTACTTGACTGCTTCGTTTCTAAATCCATATCCGACATATCCCCCTAAAGAGACATTCTTCCATAATTTTTCATTTGTTTTAAAGGGCAGGTTTAGCCGAAGCCCTTCAATATCTGTCATGCGGGCCACTTGCACTACTCTTCCGAAATCTATGATTCCCAGGGGAATGTACCCTGTAAAAACCACTTCAGCCACCCATTTTGCGGTTCGCAGCAAAGGGGTGTTATTCAGATCACTGAGTTTCTCATCCAGGGTGGTTTCATCATATTCGCTCTTTGCAAATTGACTCTCCGGCAAGATCGCTGCATTCGCGGAATGAAATGTTGCACTCCTTTTAACAAAGATTTCGGGTCTCGGGTGCAGGCTGTCGCCGAGCAGGGCATACATCATGTTTAAGGTCAGTTCTTCCGATTGCCGCATCCACCGGTTTGTAGAGACAGGAACAAACTTCTGTGAAATCTTCAGATTGTGAATGAAATTAATATTGGCCTTTGCCGGCAATTCCGCCTCAATTTGTGTCAGCCCATAAGTAGCTGAATCAACCCATAGTTTTCCATCAAAAGCTAAATTCTTTTTGTTCTTGCTCCTGAAATGTATTTCGTATTGTTTCCCCTGGCCGGTTTTGGTACTGTCGGCTAAATAATAGTCGTAAAAGGCATTTCCCATGACCGAGATCGGGCTTACCATGCTTTTCCCAAATACTGTCACGCTATTGTCGTAAAAATTCAGATCGGTTCTCAGTTCACCCACCAGTTTATCCAGGATCTTTTGTCCCGATTCAGGTGAGGAGAATCTTTTAGAGGATAGTTCTTTCTTTTCTGTATTTGTAACCCGATACTTCTTTTCAACCATGTACAGCGGGATAACCATCGAGGAATCTGTTCCAGAGATCCGGCCCTTTTTCAACTGGTCAAAAATACGTTTACTCATTGATTGCTGGCTGATTTTACTCAGCAATACCAGGTTCTGTTCCGTGCTTTGTGATGTGAATCCTTTTTGGCGGGTTATGTCATTAACTCTCACCAGGTAACGGACCTTCTTCATCATTTCCATGGCGGGATTCGATCCAGGTACCACAAACACCTCTTGTAGCAGTGTGTTTTGTTCCTGCATTTCTACCTGGATGCCAACACTTTTTCCGGGTTTTATCCTGAATTCATAATCTTTAAAGCCTATGGACGAAAATAGGAGTGTGTTTTGCCTGCTGTTGGTACGGATCATGAAATAACCTTCCTCGTTCGATTGTACACCTTTCAATGAGTTCTTAAAGACAATGTTGACAAATGGGATCGGAGCCCTGTCAGTACTGTTCAACACCTGTCCAACCACCAGAGTCTCTTCGGCTTTTAAGGTAGGGGTAATCAGCGAAAACAGAATTAAAGAGATGATAAATACGGTTTTATGATGAAATGAACGTATTATTGTCAGGATATTAAAGAAGTCGTTTCTATTCATAAATCATTTTTATTGGCCTGTATGCAAGGTCATTTGAGGGTAGGTCGGATGTACCCGCTTAGTCTTGGTTTTTGTTAATCTCGGTTTCTGCTCTGTTCCGTTACTTCTTTTTCAGCCTGCTTCCGGCGGTACATCGGATGGCATTCCAGGACTGTTGTCCTTAAAAAATGTACATCAATATGGGTATAGAGCTCGGTAGTTGTAATCGATTCATGACCCAGCAGTTGTTGTATTGCCCTCAGGTTGGCTCCGTTTTCCAACAGGTGGGTGGCAAACGAATGCCTGAATGTATGCGGGCTCACATTTTTTCGTATGCCGGCCAGCAAAGCTAATTCCTTTACTATCGTAAAAATCATTGCCCGTGTCAGTTTCGAACCTCTCCGGTTCAAAAACAGGTTGTCTTCTTGCCCTTTTTTTATCGTCAGTAGATTCCGGTCCGTTTTCCACAGTTCAATTTGTTTTATCGACTGTGTTGACATCGGTACCAGGCGTTGCTTGCTCCCTTTCCCTTCCACCAGCATATACCCTTCCGCCATATACAGCTTCGAGAGTTGCAACCCAATCAGTTCCGATACCCGTAAACCTGAACCGTATAGTACTTCGATGATGGCTTTATTCCGTTGTCCCTCTGGTTTTGAAAGATCGACAGCACCTACTATGGCATCAATTTCTTCCAGTGATAATACTTCCGGTAGCCTTAACCCAATCCTGGGGCTTTCGAGCAATTCGGTAGGATCCTCGGTACTGTGGTTTTTATAAATTAAAAAATGATAAAAGGATTTTATACTCGACAATATCCTTGCCTGTGAGCGTGGATGAATCCCTAAACTGCTGATTTCAATGAGAAAGTCCCTTAAATGTTCTCTTTTGGCTGTTTCTAACGTAAGGTGCGCCTCCGATAAATATCCAGATAATTTCAACAAATCACTTTCGTAAGCCTCTATCGTATTGTTTGATAATGCTTTTTCGAATTTTAAATAAAGATGGTATTCATCCTGGATGGGAAGCATTGTTTCGTTTTTCAGGTTTCACGTGACAATCTACTGGCAGAAATTGCTTAGTGTTCAGATTGCAAAGATATTAAAAAGATTTTGTTCATACTAAAAGGAACATGATTCTCTAAGCTTATATTTCCTTATAACAATAACAGGATCAGGATAATCAACAGCATTCAGCCTCTTCCAACAAAAATAACACCTCTAAGGTGATGGCGTCTTGGATCATCATTACTATATCGATCTCTGTCATATTTTCTCTGTTCATTTTCAATCGTGTGAGCTTCTGCACGTAATTCTTTCTTTTAGACTAGAACCAATCAAGATGTCTGTTGTTGAAGTTTCAGCCTTTAACTGGATGAATTGACACCTAGACAAATGCAGTCAATATACCGAATATTAGCTTTTTCTCTATGTTTGGATGTAAATTAATTTTCACGTAGCAAAGGTCGTTGGTTCTTGTCCACAATACGTTATATAATTTACGGAAAATGTTGCAACATTCACACATAAACCATTTATAAACACAAAAAACCAGGTGTCATTTATTGAATCACACATTGTTAGAGCGTTAGATGTAAGAGTATTTTTCAGGCTAATCATTCCCGGTTGTGTGTTGTATTTTTTATATGCTGGATATTTGACTTTGAATCCGGTATTTTAGTAGGAAAAGACCCTTTTTTGTCAATTACCGCCTTGTATGGTGCACCTTTTTTGGAGGATTAATATAAAAAAGCCTGCCGGTAATCTGTTTGACACGTGCTTTCTGAATAAATATTCTATCTTTGCCCTGTGAAATATCGTTCATTCTTTTTCGATTTAGATATCGAATCAACTCATAAATTATTGAAAATATGAAAATCAACAAAATCTTTCTTACCTTTTGTTTCTTAGGATTAACCCTTTCTATGTCTGCTTACGATGCCTTGGGCCATAGGATAGTAGCTGACATTGCGTATGATAACCTGACCGACAAGGCTCGTTCACAAGTGGATAAGGTGCTTGGTAAACGCGGCATTGTGTACGAATCCACCTGGGCCGATGAAGTCCGCAGTGATAATAAATATGCTTACAGTTACCAATGGCACTACCAGGATCTCGATGAAAATATGACTTCTGCCGACCTCCTTAAACTGTTGAAAAACCCTAAATCCGAAGGAGAGCATTTATTTTTTGCTTTGGATACCCTCACTTCCCGTCTTCAAAAAGACAAGAATGATGCGGAAGCCTTGAAATTCCTGGTTCATTTTGTCGGCGACTTGCACCAACCGATGCACTTGGGTCATAAAGACGATAAAGGTGGAAATAAAGTCGATTTCAACTGGTTTGGAAGGAAAACGAACCTGCATGCCGTATGGGATGGTTCGTTGATTGAAAGTGAAAAAATGTCCTATTCCGAATTCAGCCACTACCTGCAGGATAAGTTTGAACCTAGAAAAGCCGAATTTAAAAAATGCACGGTACTTCAATCAGTCGAAGCTGATTATGCCGTTCAATTATTAATTTACAAATACGACACTTCCGATACCAGCAATTATCATTATGTCTATTACTTTGCCGATAAACGCGATGAAATGCTTTACCGTGGGGGCATACAATTGGCCAAAATGCTGAATGCCATTTACAAATAACAACAGTTATTCCCGGAATAAAAAAACGCTTGTCCTCATCGAGGTCAAGCGTTTTTTTAGTTTCCGAGTGTAATAAGTAATGGGTAATGAATAATGTCCTAATTATTTAAAAAACACTTAATCAACCCTCAGCTCTATCACCCTCTCAAATACTCTTTTCCTATTTCTTTCTCCTTCATGAGAAAGTCCCCGAAAGGGGATAGAGGTATGGAGAGGGCAGGGGGAGAGGTCCTATTTCAATAAGAATAAAACAGGACATTATATTCTCTCTATTACTTATGTTCCATCCTGCTTCCTGATGATTAGGTATGGGATCTTCTTATTGTTCCTTTGATCCGGGACATATCCGACCCCATGCGAAGCAGGTCCTCAACAGGTATCATTTCTTTATTTTGTGTGTAGCACCTCGGTAATCGGTGTCCCGATACAACCACTGGGCATTTGAATATGCAACAAAGCAGCTACGGTGGCGCTGATATCGGTCATGTGGGTAGTCCGGTTGGTTGCACCGTGTGGAATGTTCCATCCCATAAAGAGAAGCGGTATGTGGGTATCGTACGGATTCCAAACACTGTGTGTGGTCCCTTTCTTAGAATAGGAGGGAAGCCAGCCCGGCATGGTTACCATCAACACACTTCCGCTTCGCTGCTGGTTGTACCCGTTGATCATCATTTCTTTCAACGTGGCGGGAATGGAGGCTTCCGATATTTTATCCTGGTCCACTGCAAACTGAATGCCATCCTGGCGCTTCAGGAACTCAACGGTGGAAGTCTTAATCCTGTCCAGATCCAGTTTCAGGCTGTCAATCCGGGTTTTATTGAAAGTCACCTGAAAATTCTCAATGCCGGTGACCAGTTTATCGCTTCCAAATTGTTTCTCCAGCATGCTCTCCAGATCCTTTTTTAATGTGATGTCAAGGAGTCCTGTCGGCATTTTGGATGCTTCCATAAAACCTTCGGCATGGGCGGCACCATGGTCGGCAGTTAGAAATACCAGGTACTTGCCTTTCCCTATTTTTTGATCCAGGTAACCGAAAAAGCTTGCCAGGTCCTTATCCAGGCGCAAATAGACATCCTCAATCTCTATGGCATTCGGACCTACCAGATGCCCCGAATAATCGGTTGAGGCACAATTGATGGATAAGAAATCGGTTGTCTTTTCCTGTCCCAGCTTATACCCATCCACGGCTCCTTTTGCAAATTGAAGGGTCAACGAATTACCAAAAGGCATTTGCCTCAACGATCCATGATCCAACGCGTATGCTTTTTGAACATCGTAAGGGAAAACTGGATTTGTGGCTCCTTTCAGCGTTCCTTCCCAGGCTACATTATCGGCCGTGCTTTCGGTGTATTGGTCCAATGGCAGTAAGGTGTTCCACCCTTTTGCCAACAGGTTGTCGATGGCTTTCGAGTTATTGAAATCATTTACCCATACCGGGAGTGATGCCATGTAATACGAACTGGTCACAAACTTACCCGAAGCATCGTCCATCCAGAAAGCTGCGGTTGGATTATGGCCTGCCGGTAATATGGCCGCCCTGTCTTTCAGGGAAACTCCTACCACCTTGGATTGGAAGTTGGTAGCCAGTCGTAATTCATCGGTGATAGTGGTTGCTAGCAGGTTATGAGGCGACATCTGATTCCCTTTGTTGGTAGTCCCGACACCCTGTACTGAGGCATCATCCGTGCAATACGTCGATTTCCCTGTCTTAGGATCATACCATTCGTTTCCGGCAATGCCATGGATAGCTGGTACCGAACCCGTAAATATAGTGGTATGTCCAATAGCTGTTACCGAAGGGATGTAATTAATCATCGTGTTTTCACACGCGAAACCTTCATTTAAAAGACGTTTAAAACCTCCTTTTTCATATTTGGCGTAGTACCGGTACAGGTAATCCCACCGCATCTGGTCCACTACAATTCCAACAACCAGTTTAGGCCTTTCTATTCCGGTGCTTTGAGTCGGATTGGTTTGCGCCTGAAGCGCCATGCACGCTATGAGCAAGAATACATTCAGAACAAGTGTCCTTTTTATTTTCAACATAATTTACGGATTTTTTGAATGAGACATCTAAAGTAAGTCAAATTTCATAAAACAGAAAACTTTCTCCCTGATTTTACTCCTCCGAAGTGTATTCCTGTTTCGAAACAGACTCCTCCGAACTCTTAACAGTCAGATTAACAGCAATTCCCGTTGCCCGAATACAACAACTGCTTACCACGGTCTGTTTCAAAACTGTTTCATTTAATTTCCCGACTATCATCTCAAGAACTTGAATCCTATCAAACACTAGCTGCCAATAAGGGTGACAAATAGTAATAAGGGCATTAAAAAACCTTATTGCTATTTTTCACCCTTAGGAATATTAAGAAAAGTGTCTTGCCCTTATTCCCTCATTTATTTTCACAGTCATCAATAGCCTGGAGCTTTAGCTGGAGGCTTACAAATCCCTTTTCAACCTAATTTCCTGTCCAGGTTTTGCCAGGCTCCCCCGTTGTACACGCTTGTAAAACCTCTTGTTGTCAAAATCCCTTTTGCCGAAGCACTTCGCATCCCGGAAGCACAACAGGTAATGATGGTTTTGTTTTTGTCTTTCAATTTGCCGATATTGTTGTCAAGTTGTTCCACGGGGATGTTGATCGAACCTTTTATGTGTCCGGTGGAATATTCTCCTTTTGTACGGACATCCAAAATCGTTGCCCCTTGTTTCACTAATTCCGCATAATCAGTACCCGGTCCTATGCCCAGGATTTTTTTTAGTATTGCCAGCATGGTTATTGTTGTTGAGTTTGATAATAATTCACTTGTAACCACGATCCCCCATCCAGGCAGTTAATGCCCCGCGATGCCAGGTACTGCGTGGCCATGGCACTTCTTCCGCCACTTGCGCAACAAAGCACCAAAGGGGTCTTTAGCTTTTTTACTTCCTCCAACCGTTGCTCGAGTTCCTGCAGGGGGATATTGACCGAAGTCTCTACATTCCCGCCCATAAACTCACCCGGGGTACGTACATCCACGATGGTGCCTGATTTTTCTTTGATAATCTGTTCTAATTTCATATTTCTGTTTGTTTTTTTTATTTTTTATGATAATCCGAATAATGTCCTAAAATGTAATTTTTTCCTTAATGTGTCGGTGCTTCCGATAGACCGGAATGTTCCATCTGCACCTTTTGATTAGTTCTTGATATTTAATTCTACCAAACTTTCGGGACTCTGTCCCTTTTCAATGCCAACACCAGGAGCATAGCTCCGATATTTTGGTAGACAGAATTGAAAATGAAAAGGATTGAAAGGTGCAGATGGAACATTCTGGTCTATCGGAAGCACCGAAACCTCTTTTTGTCACTCTATGAAACATTGCGGTGAATCATTTTATTTTTTTTATACTGTTACCGGTGTACCCTGGCTAAGTTCAACCTCCCGTTGGCAGGTATTCCAGAGTTGATATCCCCCCGAAAGGTTGAAGCTATGATAGCCATGTTGCATCAGGATCCGTTGGGCCAGATAGCCCCGCATGCCCAGCTGGCAATAAATGTAGAGAGTCTTATCTTTTGGAACTTCCGAGAGCCTCGATCTCAGTTCATCCACCGGGATATTGATGGCATCATTGATTTTACCCGCATCATATTCTGTTTTTGTCCGGACATCAATCAGTACATCATCCGGGGTCATCTTTTTAAAGTCATCCCAGTAGAAAACTACCGATTTCCCGAGCAATATATTTTCAGCTGCAAATGCTGCCATGTTTACAGGATCTTTTGCCGAGGAGTACGGGGGTGCATATGCGTGTTCAAATTCTGTCAGTTCGCCAACGGTTCCATTCCGTTTTATCACCGATGCCAGGATGTCCAATCTCTTGTCCACCCCATCGTACCCTGCCACCTGGGCGCCATAGAGTCTTCCATCTTCCGGCGAAAAGGCCAGTTGGATAGTCATTTGATGTGCTCCCGGATAATATCCCGCGTGCGAACCTACCGTAATAGTCGAAACCTGATGGCTGATGCCGGCTTGTTGCAATTGCCTGGAAGCAATGCCTGCCGTAGCCACAGTCATGTCGAACACCCGTACAATGGCGGTGTTGATGGAGCCTTTGTATTTTTCATGATGTCCGAATACAATGTTGTTGGCACAGATCCGGCCCTGTTTATTCGCCGGTCCAGCCAGGTAAGTCACCATTGGTTTCTGCGTGATGGGATTGGCAAACTCAATGGCATCCCCTACAGCATAAATATCCGGATCGGAAGTTTGCAGGTACTCGTTCACCCGGATCCCTTTCGCTTCCCCGATCTTCAGTCCTGCTCCTACTGCCAGCCTGGTATCGGGCTTTACCCCAATGGAGAGAATCACTACATCGGCATCCAGCACCGAGTCATTACTCAGCTGTACGTTAATCCCTTTCTCTGTCTTTTCGAATCCCCTGACGGCAGTATTCAACACCAGGTGTACTCCCTTCGAACGGATATGCTGCTGCAGGATGGCGGCTATCGGAAAATCTACCGGCGTTAGTACCTGGGGCGCCATCTCCACTATGGTGACATCCATGCCCAGCAACTGAAGGTTCTCTGCCATTTCCAGTCCAATGAACCCGGCTCCGATCACAACAGCCTTTTGTACCTGTTCCTGTTGTACATAACTTTTAATGGCATCTGTATCGGCTACGTTCCGGAGTGTGAAAATCCCGTTGTTCATGATGCCCGGAAGTGGTGGCCTGATAGGTTCGGCACCCGGCGATAACACCAGTTTGTCGTAACACTCTTCATACACTTCCCCCGTAGTCTGGTTTCTGGCCGATATTGTTTTTGCAGTTTTGTCAATGGACAGAATCTCGGTGAGTGTCCTGACATCAATGTTAAATCGCTTGTTGAACGAAGTGGCGTTCTGTACAAACAAGGCGTTCCTGTTTTTAATCACATTCCCGATATAATACGGCAATCCGCAGTTGGCATACGAAATGTATTCCCCTTTTTCGAAGATCACTATTTCAGCATGTTCGTCGTTTCTCCTTAATCTCGCTGCGGTACTTGCTCCTCCGGCTACTGCACCAATAATTACATATTTCATAATGAGTTGGATATAAGTTTTAGTTTCCCAATAAATCTCTTGACGGTGCAAATGTAATTATTCTTATTTGAATTACAATAGTATCACTAATTAAATTAGTATAATATCACTAATTAAATCACGTTACCATTGCCAGCTCCCTTATTTTACTCCCTTTATAAGGCTATTCCGGCTAAAAAGTTTATTAAATGGAGAAGTTTTATTTAATTTAAGAATAAACAAACTGATAAAAAGGTGTACGGGTTTTTCAAGGTAGGAGGTGTTGTTTTAAATTTTGAGAAGAAGGATCGTGTGAGATTAGTTTTACTTGCCGGGTGTTCTAAATAAGGAATTAAGACAGGGCTTATGGTTCCTTTTCTACTGAAGTGAAATTAAAATATGGTTTTTCTGGTTGCCTGTTAGCGGACATGTCTGCGGCGATGTCAGGTTGTTGTGCCTTGATGGTGATGGTTTCATGATCACTTTCAATCCTTCAAACCTTCGAAGCCGTCAATGAAAATTCAGCAAGCCAATGAGTTGATTAAATTATAAGTATAACCAGTAATCTTATTCTGAACACTTAACACTTAACACTCTACCCCATGCTGCAATCCACTAAACACAGAACCCTGAACTTTTCAAACTCCAAACTTCAAACCCGTAACTTTTCAAACCTTTCAAACTTCAAACGCTTAGCTCATTCCTCTCACCACTTGCTCCTCACGATGTCGATACCATTACACTGAAAACCCTTTAATAATAAATTCATGATCCAATAGTGTTCCATATATATTCCATATCTTTATAATATTGGAATATATATGGATCATATATGGAACATATATGGAATATATATGGAACATCACCGATAAGATGTCGATATGATGGTGGAACCAACATACAGGTGTAACCGCTGAGGGAGTATTCATGGAACTGTGTCTTTTACATATTTTTTCTTTGAATGGACTTATATCTGCTGGGTAGGAAATTTCTGTTAGTAGGGCAAGGGTGGCTTTAGCCACTTGTTTACCCTT
>Ga0302210_10000666_pt1 | contig 15295 bp, 16 predicted proteins | sample II_Fen_E3_2_FD_198793 | JGI IMG/M metagenome (GOLD analysis project Ga0302210, IMG submission 198793) | Peat permafrost microbial communities from Stordalen Mire near Abisko, Sweden - II_Fen_E3_2 | ecosystem: Environmental > Terrestrial > Soil > Wetlands > Permafrost | place: Sweden: Abisko... | reverse complement strand
CAAGTTTTACTATGTCGTAAGATTTTTATAAGGCGACTGAACGGCTAGATAGTATGGTTTCACTCGTCTATTTTTCATTGTGAAAGATGCAAATGTTTAGAAAAAGATGACAAAAAAACGTCACTGCTGGTGTTCTGCTAAAGTTTGTATTAATTAGGCAGGGGTTTTGTGTTTTATTTTGAAATTTATAGGGCTAACTCAAGGAACCCTTTTCGGTGAGTCTTATTATAAACCAAGGATTAATTTCGTGAGCGAGATTGGTGAACACTTTTTCAGATATTGATCAGCCAATTGGAAATGCAATTCAGCAGATTGCTTTAAATTAGAGTTGAAATACGGGCTTGGGGAGATGATAAACAGTGATTTTAAATATTGCGAATGGTAAAGAATTGCAAGCCTATTTAACAAATAAATGTGCTGTAGATGAAGATATTATGGCTTTTAATGAATCAATGGTTACAGGGGAAAGCAACGAAAAGATTTTTAGTGATGCTTTTTTTCATGTGCGAGCAAAATCTTTAAACATTAATTATGAAGAGTATTCTGCAATTTCGATTATTGCACTAGATAAATTATTAAATAAATCATATGCCAAAGTTATCTTGTGGTTTGATGAGGATATGTTTTGTCAAATTAATTTACTGACTTTATGTGCATATCTAGACTATAGTAAATACGGTGGGATAGTATTATTAAATATTATTCGGAAAGATTTTTGGCAGTATGACAAGCTGGATAATATAGTAATTAAATCTTACAATATAAATCTAAGTGGCTATTATTCAATATATCAAGATATCCTTATCAATAAAGTATTTACAAGAAATGATTACCTTGTTTTCGAAGAATTACAAGAAGGCATTAAATTATATAAGAATTATACTTCTGGCAATAGCGAAATTAGGTCCGCTATAAGAGCAATGATCAAGGATAAAAAGAGTAAAGAAGATATAATAAAAGTTATAATTAAAGCGTATCCCCAATATGGTATAGGCGATTATAATATCAAATTATTGTATCAACTGGAGAAAGACGTTATTGACGGATATAATACCGGTTCACACCCCCAATATTAAAGTCTGGATAGGTTACACTAAATTGGGTCAGAAGCTATTCATCTTTTACAAGATTATGTTTTTAGAAAGTTAAACTTAAATCGGCTTCAGTTAAATTTGCACGAGTATAATCTGCGCGCATATAATTGCTATAAAAAATGTGGTTTCATTGAAGAAGGCCGGCTGCGAAAACATTTTTTTATGAACGGTCAATATTGGGATACTATATCGATGAGTATTTTAAAAGATGAATATTTGAAAGTACGGTCAAACGATTAATACTACAGCAAATTAAAGGTGGAGGAAATACGCTTTTGTGTGCCACTTGAAATTATAGGACAAAAAGTTTATAATTGTATGAAAATTAATTCTTTTGAATAAATTTTAAAATGTAAGTTTTGTTGATTTTTATGTCGACATCAAGAATTCTTGTAACGCTTGAAGTATGGAACTGTTAGTTTTTGTAAGAAAATGCACGGCAATCGATACGAAAAGAAGTGACGAAGTGGCAGAGGTTTGGCAAATATGTGAAATCCGTTGGAATAAACAAAATTTACTATATCGTAAGATTTTTATAAGGCGACTGAATGGTTAGATAATATGGTTTCAGTCGTCTGTTTTTGTGTTGTGAGGAATTTAAATGTGTAGAAAAAGATGATGAGGAAGAAGCGTTCCTCTTGTCTTTTGTTTAAGCGTTTATAAAAAATGTGCAGAGAGGTGTGTTTTTAGGTGATTAATTTTTTATTAATATTAAAGGGGGAAAAAAGATGAACATATTTTTCTCGAAACCAGATTTTTGTGAATGCGATAAAATAAATGTTTCAGATACTGTAGAAGATTTTATATTTGAAATAGAAACATTCTGTAGAAATGCATATTCAATGCAAATTTGCAAAAATTGTACACAAGTTTGTTGCAAATCTGATGATGTATGGATTGATAATGTTTTCTATAGAAAATATAAAAATTCTGATATTGGGACCCGTTTTGATCGAACTACTGATGATTATGTAAAATTACGTACAGATGGCAATGCATGCAATTTTTTACAAAAAAATGGACAGTGTAGTATTTATCAGACGAGGCCTTTGATTTGCAGAATATTTCTTTGTAATGAAGGGCGAGAAACATATTTTTATGGAATAATGAATGCAATTAATTACACGTATACAGACGCTCTTCATAAAGAGTTTTTATATAAGCAAAAGGAATTAGATATTAACAAATTAAGCAATAATCCTGCATTATTTGCAAAAAATTACGAGACGACTATCCTACAGTGTGTGGATTTTGCAAAGAATAATATTCCTCAAGATGACCCGCGATATGATACATTTCAATCACTAAAGTATAAATAACTCAACTTTCCCATCTCAAATTAACAAACAAAGCCTGAATAAATCTGGTTTAGAAGTTAATTCAATTCCTTAATTTATTTTTTATGGTTTCTGTGTTTTTGGCTGTAAAACCGGTAGTAATCTCAATAAATGGTTTCATCAAACTTCTAAGAGCATCAACGAGTTCCATATGGATGAAAAAAATTATAAGTTGGCTATTGTTAATAATTGTATAAAAATTAATTTTTTTGAATAAATTTAAGAATGTAAATTTTTATGTCGATATCAAGAATTTTTGTAACGCTTGAAGTATGGAACTGTTCGATTTTTGTAAGAAACTGCACGGCAATTAATACGAAAAGAAGTGGCGAAGTGCCAGCTGTTTGGAAAATGATGAAATCTGTAGAATAAACAAAATTTACTATATTGTAGGGCTTTTATAAGGCGACTGAACGGCTAGATAGTATGGTTTCAGTCGTCTGTTTTTACGTTGTTGGAAATGTAAATGTTTAGAAAAATATGACAAAAAAACGCCCCGTGCGCCATTTATGAACGGTGAATATTGTGTGATGTGATACTATGGGGGTTGATTCTTCAGCCTCATTACATTGAGACAGGGAATCTAGGTTGTAAGGTAGCGGATATTTGCTTACAAAACTTATTATACGAGGAGATGAGGTCAATGGAAAAACGCTATTTCGACTTAAACATTGAACAAGTTTTAGAAAATTGGGAAGTTTATCATGCTGTACGAGAAATTGTCGCCAATGCTTTAGATGAAACATTATTAACTAAAGCATCACCTGCTGATATTTTTAAAGATAAACAAGGACTCTGGCATATTAGAGATTTTGGGCGTGGCTTAAATTATCAACATTTTTCTCAGAATGAAAGTGAAGAAAAGAATAATGCTGAAGGCGTAATTGGAAAATTTGGTGTAGGATTAAAAGATGCCTTAGCAGTTTTCTATCGACATAATATTGACCTCAAGATTAAATCTAAGCATGGTGCGTTTTCTACTGAAATGCATAAAAAGGATGGTTTTAGAGACATTGAAACGCTACATATTTCTGTTTCTGAAACTGATGAGTACGATTTTGTAGGTACTGAATTTATATTGTCAATTTCTGATGATGATATGTCAAAAGCAAAGAAACTTTTTTTAGCTTTTAATCCTGAAAATCCAATTGAGAGAACAGAATTTGGTGAGATATTTAGAAAAGATGGAAATATTGCCATAATATACGTTAATGGTATTCAAGTTGCAGAAGAAGAAAATTATATGTTTAACTATAATATAACAAGACTTTCTGCTGCTATGAAAAAAGCTCTAAACAGAGAACGTAGTAATGTCGGAAGAACTGCATATGCAGATATTGTGAAAAAGTTACTCTTGAAAAGTAATAGCGAAATTGTTATACAACAGTTAGTTAACGAACTGAAAAATTTGAATACAGGCGGAGGATATGATGAAATTAACTATGTCGATATTCAAGTTCATGCAATGAAAACATACAATGCTCAAAAACCAGTTGTATATCTCTCTCAAATGGAAGCTTATCAATTATCAAATGATGATAAGGAGAAAATCAACGAATCAGGACGAGAGTTAATTATCGTTCCTCAGAATGCTTTCGATAAAATCAAAGATTCTACAGATATTAATGGAAATGCAATGGGGACATTCGATTTAGTACGTGAAGAGTATAACGATAATTTTGAGTATATTTGGGTATCACCAAAGGAACTATCTTCAAAAAGAAAAATTGTTTGGGAAAAACATCATATTGTTATGGATTGGTTGAAAGATAAAAAATGGAGATATAGAATAAAAATTTCTAAAACGATAAATGAATATACAAATGGTGATACAAACGGGGTTTATGATCCAGATGAGAATGCTATTATCATCAAAGAAAGTGTTCTTGATAAAGAAAATGGTTTTTATGATGTTTTAATTCACGAGTATATACATGCAACGACAAGATATCCTGATAATAATCGTGACTTTGAAAATGAATTGGGAAAAATTATAGGTGGAATGGGAATTGAATTATTTAACAATCAAGTTAAGTTGGATGAAATCAAGACGAAAGGAACATCTTTCTTCGAGAAATTAATTGATTTTTTTAGTACAAAAAAGTAGATCAGTGATATGTGAATTGATTTAATAATAGGATTATGGATCGCTAAATTATATGACGCCAGTTGAATTTAGGAAATTGACCTTATAAAAAGTGTCCGACTAAGTGTTGACAATCTAAATGTCAATAAGCAACAAGGTGAAAATCTTTCATATGCAATAGGAAAAGTATTACATGCAGGGGAGATTTGATGACGAAAAAAAGGAGATCTTAAGAGAATTTATTCGTACATTCTATATTAAAAGTGCTGGCAATCCAAGCTGAATCAGGAGGGGGATTTTAGTATGAATACAATGGATAAAATTGAAATTGTTCATGGGAATATAGTAGATATTGTAAATGAGTATGAGATAGAAATGGTAGTCAATGCGGCTAAGCGAACACTTATGGGGGGAGATGGCGTGGATGGTGCTATCCATACAGCCATTGATAGCCTAAACAAAAAAACAGGTTTTTTTAAAGAAAGGATTAAAGAAGAAGTAGATGGAAATAGTCAGAAAAAAGATGATATTAATAGATGTGATTATGGAAAAGCTGTTGTGACTAAGGGGTATCAATTATCAGATTATGTTGTTCATGCAGTTGGTCCTAAATGGGATGGTAATGATATAGAAGTTAATGGTACTTGCAGCAAAAGTTGTATTGATAAGTTGAAAAGCTGTTATGAAGCAGTGCTGGATTGTATGTTAGAATATGGATGCAATACTATAGCAATACCGGTTATAAGTTCTGGATCATACCGTTTTCCATTTGGTAAAGCTGCAAAAATACAATTTATATCCATATGCAATTTTTTGAATCGTTTTAAAAAGCGAGATTTAGAGCGATTTGAAATGATTCAAAAAATATATATTGTAGTGTTTAATAAAGATGACATAAAGTGTTTTGATAAGCTTAGTAATGAATATAAAAATTCTGTAAATAGAGGAAAACAATTATTGTATTTATCCACTGAAGAATCATATCAAGCCTATTTAAAAGATGTTAGAGACTATGATTCTGAAAGACGTAATTATTTTGGCATGATAAAATGCTTACGCTTGTTATTAATTAGATCCGAAAAGCTTTTTCTTGTTACCTATCTCTTAAAATGGTTATTTGCAAATAAAACATGGGAAGGTAGAAGAATTTTTGTAGAAATACAAACATTAATGAAATGTTTACTTCCCTTAATTTTCCTTTTTAAAAGTCCGGAAATAGAACCGATGACAGGTTATATTTTTACAGGGATTTCAGTATACTTGATGTCGGAGACATTGATTTATGTTGCTAAATTATTGTTTTTGTCAGATATACTAAATCCATCGGCTAATAGTATTAGATCTATATTTTTTCTTTTTATAAATTATCTTGAAATAAACTTCAGTTTTGCATTTTTGTATAGATTCAATGATTGCTTTTCTAAAAACGGAGTGGTTCAATCTTTATATGCATCTTTTGAACATTCTGCTCAAATTCCATGCAATGTAATAGGAATGAGTTTGGTTATTATTCAAAACTGTATTACTCTTTATTTTATAGGGATAGTCTTTACTTATTTTGTAAATAGCTTTCGAACAAGAAAATTTAATTCTCTATGAAATGGAGGAAATTATATGGGCTGGGCAAAAGAACGACTGATAATGGAAGAGGAAAGAGGATATGGCTCTTCTGACAAAGTAGTTTGTAATAATTGTGTAGGAAATTATTATTTAAAGGAATATATACATAAAAATGGAAACCAGAATATATGTGATTATTGTAGTTCCGTTGCTGTGAGCATTTCAATGGAAAAGCTTATGGAACCAATTATGAAGGGTCTTTGGCAAGAATATGAAAATGCTAATGATTGTATGGGATATTGTGGTACGGAGGGTGGATTTATAGGAGCGGATACATATACCGCTTATGATCTGATTCATGAAGAACTTTGGGATGAGTTTGATTTTCAATGTGCAGAAATGTATGATGATGTGGCGAATTTAATCAGTGATGCAATTGTATGGTGTCAACGCGATCCATACGGAAATTTGCGCTGTGATGAAGATTTTTATACATGGGAGATGTATGTAGATAGTCTTAAAAAAGCAGGTGTGGATAGTAAGAATAATGTGTGTTCGGATGATGAAACAACAATATATAAATCTTCTGATGAAATTTTAACACGTATTACTGAAGGAATAAAAACGTTAAACTTAATTGAAGAAATACCATTAAATACGGCTTTGTGGAGAGCAAGAGCTCATAATAAATCAGATATTGTTAATTCGGCGGCAACGTTAGGTGTACCTAAGCAACAAGAGGCCGGATGTAATAGAATGAATTCGACTAAAATATCAACCTTTTATGGCGCATTTAATAAAGAGACGGCACTGTTTGAAATTGCGGAAAGGAAAGAGCCAATGAGAACGGTAGGGATATTCTACAATCAATTACCGTTAAAAATTATTAATTTTAGTAAACTAAGGCATTCCTCTGTACCAAGTTTGTTTGATATTGATAATATTGAACAGAGAATGCTTATGATTTTCCTTAAGATGTTTAATACAGAAATATCCAAGCCAATAAAAGGTAAAAAAGAATATTTGCCGACTCAAAAGTTTACTGAGTACTTAAAAGATGAAATAACGGATGTTGATGGTGTGAGAATTACGGGCCTTTTATATAATAGTGCTCAATGTGTTAATGGTGTTTGCTGTTCGTTGTTTATAGATTGTAAACAATGTTCTGATGATAAAGATCAAGTTTTATGGCTTGATAATACAAGCATAGAAAATTTAAAAAAAGATGTTAGTAAATAAACGTTTTATTTCTGCCCTAATACCGAAATGTAAAAAAGTTGTCCAATGATTAAGATAATCCATGGATAAGAAGACCAAATTGTTTATGGCATAATGAAATAGGACAAAGTTGCAAATAAAAATCCCCACTTATGCAAAACAGAATTCCTCAAAAATGCAAAAAGCTATTGCGAACAAGAACCAAATAAAACCTACCCTTATTAGGTGACAAAACACTAAAGGGGGCGGACTAGAGGATGCTCACAATGACCAAAATTGATTATATCAGAAAAGCGTTCTTTGAGGAAAGTTCGATATTTCACAAACTGAAAAAACCTTTTATTATGACTGCTAAACGACCTTATAAAAGATGATTAAAATCTTTTATAAGGTCGTTTTAATTTTGTTCTTTATTTAAAATGTGGGTCATTTTCGTTTTTTTATTTCACTGTTTCCAACCAGATAATCAAGTGAAACATCAAAATAATCTGCAATCGCTGCAGCTGTATCGAGAGTGGGGATTCTGTCACCTAATTCCCAACGACTTACAGTTTGCTTTGTAACTTCAAATGCAGTAGCAAGTTGTGTGGCTGTCATCTTTTTATCGTGTCGTAATTGTCTTAAGCGTTGGCAAAAAATTTCTTTTGTAAACATATAAAAATCTCCTTGACGTCACCATTTAGGTGATTTATAATAAGAATATAAAGTCACCTAAATGGTGACTGATAAAAACTTAATTATGATATCAAAATCAAAGTAAGTTACTGGAGACCATGTTTTTAGCAATATAAATTAAAGCACATTTCTATTATGTGAGGAAGAACGTTAAATTTGTTTGTATTAAATTATTATAACATGGTCTAACTTGACGAAAAATAGAAAAGGATAATTCTATTTTTCGTCAAGTGGTAGTAGTGGCTGTCAAGAGCCATATGATTTTTACAAAGGCTATTTTTTATCAGAGTTATTAACTTTGATAACGGTATCAACTATTTCTCGTTTGTCAGGTGACAGGTTTTTGATTTTTTGTAAAAGGGTAATATCATCTTCAGATATTTCTAGATGTGAAGGTCTGGATTTTATTTCATCAAGTCCTAAAAGGTAATCTGTCGTGACCATAAAATAATCAGCTATTTTTTTCAATGTCTCAGTATCGATACTGCGCTTGCCAGTTTCCCATTGGGATACTGTATTCTGTGCAACATTAAAGATCAGACTAAATTCCTTTTGACTTATCTTTTTTTCTTTTCGTAATTCAGTTAGACGCATCTAAAATCACCCTTCCAATATTTTGATTATCTCAAAAAGCGATATAAAATGAAAGTAAATAGATACTTATATCTCAAAATGAGTTGACAGGTAAGTGAAAAAGTTATAATATCTCATTGGGAGATATTATAAAAAGGCAAAAGATGGAGAGACCGTTAAAAAAATTAGATTGAAAAAAGTTAGCTGAATACGGACATAAGGAAAATTAAAACATCGAGGTGGAAAAAGTGATACGGGACTTGGTACTTTATATCAAACAGGAACGTATAGCACAAAATCTTACCATGAACGAATTGGCTTTGAAAAGCAGCGTCAGTCAAAAGCATATATCCAATATTGAAAATGAAAAAGTGATACCAACGATTGAAACATTAGAAAAGCTGGCTAAGGCATTAGGTTTTGAGATTGCCCTGCAGGTAAAAGCCCGCAAATCGTAAATTTAAGTCGGAAAATTCTGTTAATAAAAGGAGGTGGTGTGGAATTCAGGGATGTTTGAGAGTTTGGAAAATTAACGGAAGGAGGTGAACAACGTGATTGGTATTATAATTGCGACACATGCGGATTTAGGAGAGGAACTGATTCAGGCAATCACACTGATTCTGGGTAAACAGTCGAATTTAAAAGCCATTGGTTTAAAACACGGGGACAGCATTGAGACATTTGAACAGAAGCTGCTTGGCTTATTCAATGAAATCGATACAGGGGATGGTGTATTGGGATTCTGTGATTTTTTGGGTGGTACGCCAGCTAATACGCTGATGCGGTGTATGAAAAAGAAATATTTCCCCTGCATCACGGGCGTTAATATGCCAATGCTGATTGAAGCTCTTACAAATCGAGAGTCTATTTCGGCAGAGGAATTAAAGGATCGCTGCATCATCATCGGCACCAATAGTATTTTGAGCTTGAAAAATGTAATCGAAGAAGCTGAGCAACAAAATACGGAAGAAGAATTTTAAGGAGGTCTTTTATCATGTATATAAGCGGAATTGTCTTAGTGCGGATTGATGATAGACTCATTCACGGACAGGTTATGACTTCATGGTTAAATTATACGGGAGCTAATAAAATCATGATTATTGATGATGAATCTGCCGTTGATCCGTTTATGAAAAGTGTATTTAAAACGTGTGTGCCGGATGATGTTAAGGTAGCAGCTTTTACGGTTGCAAAAGCGATTCCTCGTTTGAAAAAAGGTTTTCAAAAAGATAAGTGCATTATACTGGTTAAATTTCCGAAAACTTTGTATGAGTTAATGGAAGCTGGCATTATTTTTGAACATATTAATATAGGTGGTATGGGAATTCGCGGGACGAGAAAGAAATTTTATAAAAATATTTCAGCTTCGGAGGAAGAACGCAGTATGTTAAAAACCTTAATAGAAAAAGGTTCAAAAGTTTCTGTGCGAATTGTCGCGGATGATACGGAAACCGATGTTGCTACGCTGGTATAGTTTTCGGAAAGACTTCGTTTAGCGAAACATATTTTTAATTAAAATGGAGTGATAAAAATGACAATTGAATTTTGGCAGGCAGCCTTAATTGGCGTATTCTATTATTTAAGTCAAACTGGATCACTGTTTTTTGGCTGCATCGGCAGTTTATCCATTCTTTATAAACCACTGGTAGCTGGTACCATCGTAGGATTTATCCTGGGTGATCCAGTTAGCGGCTGTATCATTGGGGCAGCGATTCAACTGCCGTATATCGCCTTTATATCTGCCGGGGGATCTCAGCCGATGGACCCCGGACTTGCTGGATATGTCGGGACGGCCTGGGCTATGGTCGCTGGTGTATCTCCGGCTGCGGCAGTAACCATTGCCTTGCCATTGGGACTGTTGGGAACTATGATTTGGATTGCCCATATGACGTTAGATGTTACGTTTGTGCATATGGCAGATAAAGCGGCTGAAAAAGGTGATTTGGATAAAATTTGCTTTTTGCATGTTTGGCCGCCGCAGATTTTACTGTTCTTTCTTAGTGTGATTCCAGCGACGATTGCTGTTTATTATGGTGCGGATGCAGTCGCTGATATTATTGCTAGTTTATCAAGTACGCCTTTGCATGTTTTAGAGGTTATTGGTGGTTTACTTCCAGCACTTGGTATTGCGATGAATCTTAGAGCTATTGGACGTACGGGAACAATACCGTTTTTCATTTTAGGGTTTATTTTTATCATTTATTTCAAATTGCCTATTACGGCAGTCGCTGTTATAGCGGCAATTATCGCTTTTTTCTATACGCAATTAAGTCATCCGGCAGAAGAAGCTTTGGCCAGTGCCGGGGATAGCACGGAAGAGGAGGACTTTTAAAATGATAGAACAGAAAAGTTTATCCAAAAAGGATTTAGTGATTGCTTATTGGAGATGGATACTTTTTTCAAATTGCAATTACAATTATGAAAGATTAATGGCAACAGCGGTTGTGTTTTCATTTAAGAATGTATTCAAAAAACTGTATGGGGATAACAAAGTGGAATATAAAGCCGCATTGAAACGGCACATGCAGTTTTTTAATACAGAACCGCATTTTGGCAGTATTATACACGGCATTGTTTTAGCGATGGAAGAACAGCGTGCGCAGGGGAAGCCTGTTACGGATGAGGCTATTAATGGTATAAAAACAGGGCTAATGGGGCCATTTGCCGGAATCGGTGATACGTTGTGGCAGGGAACTTTGACACCAATTCTTTTGGCATTTGGTCTTAGTATGGGGTCACAGGGGAATTTGATGGGACCACTTGTTTATTCCGTTTTGATGGCGTGTATTATGTTTCCAATCGGTTACATGTGTTTTATGAAAGGTTATGGACTTGGTCGTGAAGGAATTGAAAAAGTGCTGGGCGGGAATCAGATCAAAAAAGTTATTACGGGAGCTTCGTGTATGGGGGCTGTTGTTTTAGGTGCATTAGCCGCGCAATTTGTTACTGTATCTTGTCCGCAGACGATTCAAATGGGTGCGTTAAGCATGGGGATGCAAAAAGAAGTGTTTGATAAATTATTTTTGGGGATTTTGCCATTAGGTGCTACTTTATTGACTTTGTACATGTTGAAAAATCGTCAAATGAAGCCGACTCTTGTTACCGGAATCATGGTTCTAGTTGGCATGGTTGGCGGCGTATTCTGGATTTTGTAATCTTGGCAGGATAGAAAAAGGAATAGAAGGTGTTTTTTATGATACAAATATCACCATCCATACTGGCGGCAGATTTTTCCTGTTTGTCGCATGAGGTGAAACGGACAGCAGAGGCTGGCGCAGATTCGATTCATATTGATGTGATGGACGGACATTTTGTACCCAATATCACGATTGGGGCAATGGTTACCGCTTCTTTGCGGGATAAGGTGGATATTCCCTTTGATGTCCATTTACAAGTGACGGCACCGGAACGGCAAATTGCAGCATTCGCCGAAGCAGGCGCTGGTATATGCACGTTTCAGGCAGAAACAGCATCCAATATGTATCAAATCATCGAAAATATAAAGAAATTGGGGATGAAGGCAGGTGTTGCTCTTGCACCGGGAACGTCGTTAGCTTTTATCGAAGAAGTATTGCCGACCGTAGATCGTGTATTGTTATTGTCGGTAAATCCGGGTTACGGTGGACAAAAATTTTTACCATTTGTACTTGCAAAAATTCGCATGCTGCGATCACTGCTGACTGCGCAGTCTTTAGCGACGGAGATTGAAGTGGATGGCGGTATTGATTTTGTGACAGCCAGACAAGCGATTCAAGCAGGTGCAACTATTTTGGCAGTAGGAACAACCGTGTATAAAGCACCGGATATGAAAGAAGCAATTCAAAAATTGAAACGGGCGCAAGATTTACAATGAAAGAAATAGGGAGATGCATGGAACAATGCTTACAGGTTCAAAAGAATTTTTACTTCAAGCGAAACAAAATAAATATGCGATACCAGCCACTGATTTTGTGGATCAGTTGTCGGCGGAAGCTTACACGGAAGTTAGCAGTGAACTGCAATTGCCATTGATTTTATCATGGGCAGAGTCGCATTCGACATATTTATCATTAGAGGAAGCAGCTATGCTGGGGAAATTTTATGCACAAAAAACAAATGCTCCTATTATATTGCATTTGGATCATGGTGTGACCTTTGAGACGATCACAAAATCGATTGATTATGGATTTACGTCGGTTATGATTGACGCATCTACCCAGCCATTCGGGCAAAATATAGAAACCACTAAAAATGTTGTGGAATATGCACATAATAAGGGGGTCACGGTAGAAGGCGAAATTGGTCATGTGGGAGTTGGACTCAGTAAAACGGATGAATCTTTCTATACATCGGTGGAAGAAGCTGTGGAATTTGCACAAAAAACGCAGGTTGACTCGCTGGCGATTTCTATCGGAACCTCTCATGGCGTTTATAAAGGCAGCCCCAAACTTAACTTTTTACGACTAAGTGAAATCGCGGCAAAGGTCGATATCCCTCTGGTTTTGCATGGCGGGTCGTCTTCTGGTGATGAAAACCTGGGAAAATGTGCGCAAAATGGGATTAGTAAGATCAATATTTATACAGATTTTATTTTAGCGGCGAATTCGGCAATGAAAATGGGCCAGCTAACGGATTATTTTGCTGTAAAATCTTTAGCAAAACAAGGCATGAAGAGTGTACTCAGACGCTATTATAAGGTTTTTCATACACAAGCAATAAAATAGTAAAGGAGCAGTTTACATGAAACCAATCAGAAAACCTTTTTTTATGGTGAACCCTAAATCATATTTATGTGGTAAAAAATTGTTAAATTTAGCACTTGCTGCTGATGCTGCGGCAATGGGAAAAGACTTTGATGTTTTTTTTACGGCGCCCTTTGTTGATATTACAAGAATCGCGGAAAACACACAAAATCTTATCGTGACGGCACAGCATATGGATAGTATAAAAATGGGGCGCGGCATGGGCCATATTGTCCCAGAAATGTTAGTGGGAGCCGGAGCAAGAGCTGTGTTTTTGAATCATGCCGAAAATTCCTTAAAATTGGTCGATTTGGTTAAAACGATGGAACGAGCAAAGGAGGTTGGTTTATATACCATCGTGTGTGCAGATTCTATCGATGAAGCGAAAGCAATCGCGGAGCTGAAACCAGATATTTTGCTATGTGAACCAACCGATCTTATCGGGAAAGCAACGATCAGTTCGACGAGTTATATCCAGCAGACAATTCAGCAGATAAAGGCAATTAATCCGGACATTCTGGTGATGCAGGCAGCGGGTATTCGCACGGGCGAGGATGTTTATCATGTGATTATGGAAGGCGCCGAAGGCACGGGTTGTACAAGTGGTATTGTATGTGCTGACGATCCGCAGGCGATGTTAAGGGAAATGATCAATGCTGTAGAAACGGCAGGAAAGGCTGGAGGGAAATAAAAAATGGCAGTTTATCAAGAAGAGATTGAAGTGATGTCCAATGGTAATCGGGTTTCGTATCATGAAGTCACCAAAGAGGTTCGGGAAGCTGTAGTAAAAAGTAAGATTCAACAGGGAATTGTCGTTATTACAACGCCGCATACAACGTGTTCGGTGATATATGAAGAGTATTCACATGATCGTGATTTTTGTGGTGATGAGTATCTACAAGTTGATTTAAATGAAACACTGGAAAAAATATTACCGCGCTGTGTTACGGAGGGGCAATACCATCATCCAGGACCAGAGCATGTTGCTTTTGGTGAACAAGATTGCGATGCCGCCTTGGTACCAGATAGAAGATCGTTGCTTAATACCGAAGCACATTTAAAAGGATCGTTATTAGGCGAAAGTGTGACTTGTGCGCTGAAAGATGGGATCATTCAAATCAATCAAGTTACGGGTTATTTTTATTTTGTTGATTGGGATCAGAATCGTCCACGCACCAGAAAATGCAATATCGTCGTTATGGGCGAATAATTTATAGGTATAGAAGCAACCGTCCCGAAGCCATTGTTTAGGTAAATCAAGACTGATTCATGAAAAAATGAATACAGAAGTAAAATAGCCAAAAGTGCAATCTGGAAAAATAGGATTGCACTTTTGGCTATTTTTGCCCTTTTAGAGTAAATGTTTGCACTCAAATTTGGTAAGCATTTTTTTTGTAGTGAGCCTCGCAGGGGCGTATTCTTAGGCCTGTGAATCTATATTTTAACGGGAATTTTGACATATATACAAAATAAATGGGACTTGTCAGATAGGGTGTTTTTAGCTATTATATAGTTAATTTATGTGACTGTTTCTTTATGAGAATATAGTTGAAATATATATAACTGCATTGAGTAAATGTATCCTCTTCTACGGAAGAGGTGTTTTTTATGGTATTCGAATACAGTACTTATCTGTAAAAACCATGTCTGGAATATCGTATGTCTGGGACATTATAGCAGCTATGCAAGGTCACTTGTGTAGCGAAATAAGCGGTAACAATCGTATATAGAATAATCAATTGTAATACATTTTGTGTTCTTCTTACAGCTAGTAGGTCGTACAATATAGTAAAATAAAAGCTGGACACCAATCGTATAAAGTAATAAACTTACAAGAATATCACGGATGATTTTGCCAAGCAAGCATCTATTATTAAAGAAAAGCAGGCGGTATAGTGAAGAAGTTACGACAATTTGATATGGAAAGTTATCGTATTTTAGCAGAATTAAGTAAGGCTATTATGTTTGAATGGGATATCGCTACCGATCGTTTTTATGTGTCATCAAATTGGAAATTAAAATTTGGTACTG
>Ga0302210_10000663_pt1 | contig 15322 bp, 14 predicted proteins | sample II_Fen_E3_2_FD_198793 | JGI IMG/M metagenome (GOLD analysis project Ga0302210, IMG submission 198793) | Peat permafrost microbial communities from Stordalen Mire near Abisko, Sweden - II_Fen_E3_2 | ecosystem: Environmental > Terrestrial > Soil > Wetlands > Permafrost | place: Sweden: Abisko... | reverse complement strand
GTATTGATTTCGAAATCATCCACGTAGGACATAAGGCCGTGAGAGGCTGCACGGGTTGTAACACCTGTTGGAAAATGCGGAATGAAAAATGCGCTTTCACCACCGACCCAGTGAATGATTGGATTCAGATTATGAAAGATGCCGATGGCATTATTATTTCTTCGCCTGTTTATTATTCAGGTGTTGCTGGAACGATGAAGAGTTTCCTCGACCGGGTGTTTTATGTTTCGGGAAGCAATGGAAATTTCTTCCGTCATAAAGTAGGTGCAGCTGTAGTGGCAGTTCGGCGTACGGGCGGTTCGTCCACACTGGATACGTTGAATCATTATCTCTCGTATTCTGAAATGATGGTTGCCACTTCGAACTACTGGAGCATTATCCATGGAACTTCCCCGGGCGAAGCACTTCTGGATGCCGAAGGCGTTCAGATTATGGAAATGCTGGGGCAGAACATGGCCTGGCAACTGAAAATGCGGGAAATGACAAAAGAGACTCTCCCCGCTCCTGCCAAAGTACAAAAAGTAATGACCAGTTTTATCCGATAAAAGCTTATCAAATTACGTATCATAGAAGAAACAGCCAGTTGCATAGTTGCAATTGGCTGTTTCTATGTAAAAACATGTTATCAATTAATGCATAAATGACATATTGAAAATCAATCGAATAAAAATAATTTTAAAAGAAATGGAACATTTGTTTTTACTTTTCTTATTGTATTCCGGCATTCGAATAACTGGATCGTAAAAAGCTAATTAGATAATTATATTTTATTATTTCGATAATTATTTATTGTTTATCGATATATATTTGTTGTTTATCAAAATAATATATTATCTTTACCGAATAAAATAAAATAGGAATTGAAATGAAAAGGAATTCAGGAAGAACTAAATTGACAGCATTGTCTATTTTGTCTACATTGGCTTATTGTTTGTTGATATTTAACTCATTTGCCGATGGGTGGGATGATTTTAAGCTTGGCTTTGAAGAAGGACTTAAAGGCTTAAAAGTACAAACTTATTTTGTTGACATGAAAGCAAAAGAAAGTTTTTCTACTTTTCCTGATTCAATACCGAATATAAAAACGGGTAAAAATATACACATCAGGTATGATAAGGCGCAAGTTAGAGTTGCTCTCACTCCGAATTCAGAAAAATGTATTGCTAAATATCAGATTATACAAACCTCAATTTCATTCATTATTTTCTTTATTGTAATATATATCCCTATACTTTTTTTTAAATTAATGAGGAGGTTAACTCACGAAGTCGTTTTTGACAGAAAAAATATTAGTTACTTGCGTAAGATCGCTATTTCATTATTAGTTTATTTCCTCGTTAATTTGATTCTAAATTACATATACTATCTGATAAACTTCGCTCTATTTAATTTTAATGATTATACAATTCAGAAAGAGCCGACAGATATGATCTGGCCTTTACTTGCAGTTGTACTGTTATTATTTACAGAAATTTTATCAAAAGGATCAAAAATTCAAGAAGAACAAAAACTTACTATTTAAAAAATAATAATTATGAAGACAAAAACATTAAACCAATTTTGTAACATATTTGCGGTTTTTACAACTTTTTACGGAGTGTCTGAGTTTTTAGGAATATCAAATCTTTGTTATAAATTGGGAAAAGATAATTCGAATACATTAATATGGCAAGTTTTGGTACAAGGTATTGAAGCATGGGGAATAGTAATTTGTTGTATCTTATTTTACATATTGGCATCACGTGTAAAAAAAGGAAAGATATTTGTTCTCGAGAATGAAAAATTAATGATGTTATTTGGAGTTATAATTATCTGGTTAGGAGTCATTTCCTATCTGTTAATCAGCATTCTTTCCATTCACACTTTAACTACCTCGACTTCAATGATGTTATGTTTAATCGGAATGATTTTTATATTCTTCTCCTTTGTCTTTAAAATTGGAAGAACAATTCAGGAAGAACAAAATTTAACTATTTAATATGTAAAAACATGAAGAATAATAAGAAAAAAACTTCGTTAGCAATTTTGTCTGTTTTAGCAGGGATTATTTATTTTATCACACTTATTCCTTATTTTGAAGCTGGATGGGAAGGAGGAATCAGGAATATAAAAGAAAACCAAAAGATTCAAACTGATGGCATGGATAATTATGAAAAGGGGTCAAGGATATTACAACGTATTCAATTAGAGCCAAAAAGCAACAATATATTATATTCAGATTCAATCGTTAATATTAAAAGTGGTAAAATGATGCCAGTAAGTTATACAAAAATGTATGTAAATGATAGGACAAAAGAACCTAACACTAAATTAAATTCGATTCTAAATATTATTGTTTTCCTCGGTGGTTTGCCATTTTTCATTATCCCATTTATCTTTTATAGACTCATTCATTCATTTTATAAAGATTCAATATTTACCATGAAAAACATTAAACGTATTAAAACATTGGGATTGTTATATTTAATACTTTTTGTTACTAAATTCACCTATATTCTTGGTAATTATTTCCTTGATAAATCAACAATAGAATTGCAAAATTACAATATTATTAAACCAGACTTAGCTTATAATTTTTTGCTCATTGCCATCTTGATGTTTATCATAGCCATTGTAATGTCGCGGGTAATAATTATAAAAGAAGAACAAGATTTAACCATTTAATAAAATGTCAATAATAGTAAATTTAGATGTAATGATGGCGAAGCGAAAGATTTCACTCAATGAGCTATCTGAGCGAGTGGAAATTACGCCTGCAAATCTTTCGATATTGAAAACAGGCAAGGCGAAAGCAATTCGTTTCAGTACGTTGGAAATGATATGCAAAGAGCTCGATTGTCAACCCGGAGATATTCTGGAGTGGGTAAAAGATGAGATGGATAACAATAATATCCAAGTACTGTAACTTTTAAATCAGATAACAGGACAATTATACTTTCTGAGAATTATTATTTAGTATTTAAATCACAAACAAAAAAAAATCAATGAAAAGAGCTTGTTTATTTTTGGCAACATTTATTGTTGCAATGAGTTGTTTGAATGCCCAAAAGCAACAACAAATGCCTCCTATTCCACTTGACAAAGATGTCAGGATTGGAAAACTGGATAACGGATTAACGTATTATATCCGTAAAAACAATTTACCTGAACATCAGGCAAACTTTTACATTGTACAAAAAGTAGGTTCCATTCTGGAAGAAGAGAATCAACGTGGACTGGCTCATTTTCTCGAGCATATGGCTTTTAACGGAACTAAAAACTTCCCAAATGACAGTAAAGGAAAAGGAATTATACCTTACCTGGAAACAATAGGCGTGAAATTCGGACAAAACCTGAATGCAGGAACCAGTTTTGATTATACCAGTTATAATATTGATGCTGTGCCGACTGCCAGAAAAGCCGCCTTGGACTCGTGCCTGCTGATATTGCATGATTGGTCCGGTTTTTTGCTCCTTCGGGATAAAGATATCGATAAGGAACGGAAAGTTATTCACGAAGAATGGCGTACCCGTCAGGATAAGTCAATGCGGATGTTGGGTATTCTGCTTCCCGAGATCTATGAAGGCAGTAAATATGCCAACCGTCTTCCAATCGGAGAAATGGAAGTGGTTGATAAATTTGAACCTAAAGCGTTAAGAGACTATTATCATAAATGGTATCGTCCTGATTTACAGGGAATAATTATCGTTGGAGATGTGGATGTAGATAAAATCGAGCAACAAATTAAAGAGATGTTTGCTGACGTACAGAAACCGATCAATCCTGCCGAGCGTTTATATTCTCAGGTTCCAGATAATAACGAGCCTATTGTATCTATTGCAACCGACAAAGAAAATCCAAACACAAATGTTCTGGTATTTTACAAACGGAATATTGTTCCATCGGACAAAAAATTGAATATGGATTATCTTGTTTACGACTTTATGAACAGTCTGATTGAACAAATGCTGTCGAATCGGTTACAGGAAATGATTCAAAAGGAAAATCCTCCTTTTGCTTATGCTCAGGTTAGCAGCGGCTCATACTTAATATCAAAAACGAAAGATGCCCTGCAATTTTTTGCGATAAGTAATCCGAATGGATCCAACAAAGCCATTGAAACCATTGTTCGCGAGGCAAACCGAGTAAAAGAATTTGGCTTTACTGCTGGAGAATATGAACGTGCCAAAGCGGATTATCTCAGTAAACTGGAAAAACTGTATAATGAACGGGATAAACAACGTAGTGATTATTTTATCGACCAATATACCAACCATTTTCTTCAAAACGAACCTATTCCTGGTATCGCCGATAAATATAACACAATACAGCAAATGGTGAATTATATCCCTTTAGAGGAAATTAATCAGATGGTTAAGGGAATGATTACCGATAAAAATCGTGTTGTAGCCATTATGGGTAACGAAAAAGAAAAATATTCTCCTCAAGCTGATATAAAAGCATTGATTACAAAGACAGACAATGAAAAGCTGACTGCTTATGTGGATAATACTATTAAGGAGCCATTAATGACCAGTTTACCTATCAAAGGGAAAATCGTTAAAGAAGAACAACAACAAGGAGCAATTGTATGGACTCTTTCCAACGGTGCTAAAGTAGTAGTAAAACCCACTGAATTTAAAGATGATGAAATCCTGATCTCTGGTTTTGCAGCCGGAGGTAGCTCGGTTATTGAGAATAAATACATTCCTGAAATAAAAGTGTTGAGTAAAAATTTCGAAATGGTCATGGGGGAATCTGCATTGTCGGCAGGTGGCTTGGGAAAGTTCTCTAAAACTGATTTAAAGAAAGTCTTGTCCGGAAAAAATGTAAGTATGGGGTTCAGTGTGGATACTTATAATGAAGAAATTTCCGGTAAATCAAATATCAAAGATTTTGAAACAGCTATGCAGTTATTTTATTTGAATTTTACCGATATTCGTAAAGATCAACCTGCCTATGCATCTTTTGTTACCCGTACCAAAGGAATGCTAATGAACATCAGCAGCAATCCTATGATTGCCTTTACTGATTCCGTTATGAGTTCCATGTATAATAATAATTCGCGCGGACGCTTTATTGGCACAAAGGACGTAGAAGCAGCCAATTATGATACCATGCTGCAACTTTACAAAGAACGCTTTGCAAATGCAGGTAATTTTGTCTTTACTATTGTTGGCAATGTAAAACCGGCAGATTTGAAACCGATAGTGGAACAATATATTGCTTCTTTGCCCTCTGCATCCGATAGGAGTTCATTTAATGCGAAAGTTATGCCGGTAAGAAAGGGTCTATTTAATAATAATTTTATTCGCCCGATGGAGACACCTAAATCTACTACCGCAATAATCTATTCCGGGAAAATGGAATATACCTTACAGAATAAGATTCAACTTGATGCACTGAAACAAATCCTGGACATTGTGCTTGTTGAAAAAATCCGTGAGAAGCTGGGTGGAACCTATGGAGTACAAGTTGCATCTGAACAGGAAAAAACACCGGATGAGAGTTTCGACATTCAATTGATGTTCGATACAGATCCAGATCGTAGGGTAGAATTGGTTAAGGCTATTAATTCTGTAATCAGTGATATTCAAATCGTTGGTCCAAGTGCTGTTAATATTCAGAAAGCAAAAGAGTTTTCGACGAAACAACATGCTGATGATTTAAAGAAAAATGAATATACACTGAATATACTGAACAATCAGTACAGATATAAAGCTGATTTTGACACAAATTATCAAAAATATATCGATCAGCTATCCGTTAATTCTTTAAAGGAATTTGCTAAAAAAATCTTTGGACAGGACAATCGAATTGAAGTGTCCTTAAGTAGCAATTAAATTTCAAATTCATTAATCTTCTTTATTATGATAATAGCACAACGCAGTGATTGCGCTGTGCTATTTAGCTATATAGAATTGAATCTGTCCTGATATGTCACAACTGACGAATCAATCAGAAAACTATTGAAATCAGGAAAAACTTCGGGTTTAAAAACTCCCGTTCAGATCTTTAAATACCTGTTTTAAAAGATAATCATCAAATTCATCGTATTCAAACGTATAAAAAACGTACCTTTGCACCCGATTTGAAAAAAAGCTACTCTATGTCCTAAAAACAGGGTTGCAAATACAACTAAAATTTATAGAATAGAACAATTTATGAAACGTATTAACGAATACAAGAAATTATTTAATGTTGCACCTGACACTGATCTTAAAGAATTAAAAACAACCTATCGTAATTTAGTAAAGGAATGGCATCCTGACAAATTTCAGGCTGGAGACGAACAGGCCATAGAGGCTGAACATAAAAGCCGGCAGATTATCGATGGATATCATTTCCTTGTAAGCATCTCACCCGAAACAAAGGCTGCGAATGAAGAGGAATACAATACAGTTACAGCCGAATCAGGTATAGCCGATTTAAAACTTAAAGGACAGTTACTTGAAGTCTCATTCTTAGATGGTTCAACTTATGAGTATTTCGGCGTTTCTCAAAACATCTTTACCCGGTTGATAAATGCTGACAAGCAACTACGATTTGCAAAAAGGAATATCTTTAACTCCTATTTGTACCGTAGGTCTAAAAAAGGTACGGAAGTAGCATAAATTTAATTGCAATGCAAGCAATCGTTCAAATAATTTAGAGTTTATACAACATAAAATAACGGTCGAAATCGAGAGATTTCGACCGTTATTGTTTTACAGGACTTTATGCAGTAATAATTAAATGTTAATACACTTAATCGAACCTTATCGGACATGAGTTGTTAGTTAGTGTAGAATTCAATATTCAAATAAATCTCTATGATAAGTAATATAAAAGCACCTGAAACTACTAAAATTAAATTGCCACGCACTATCTTCAAGGATTTTGATCCACGGGAAGACAAAATACTTAGAATCATTGATAACGAAGGAGAAGTTCTCAACAAAGAATTAATGCCTGATCTGGATGATGCAACAATCATTAAGGCATATAAATCGATGCTTTTTACCCGTATCACCGACGAAATGGCAGTATCCTATCAACGTCAGGGCCGCATGTTCACCTATCCCCCTAATTTAGGTCAGGAAGCTATTCAAACAGCCGGCGGATTGATTATTCGGGAAAATGACTGGCTGGCTCCTGCTTTCCGTGAAATAGGTATTATGATGGCAAAAGGGGTTACTCCTAAAGAACTATTCTTGTATTATATGGGAAATGAACAGGGAAGTAATTTTAGGACAGCCAATCATGTTCTACCTATTTGTGTTCCTATCGGTTCCCAATTGCTGCATGCAACCGGGATTGGATATTCTATCAAATATCAGAAAAAAGATGAAGTTGTATTTACCTATGTGGGTGATGGCGGAACTTCTGAAGGTGATTTCAGTGAAGCGTTGAATTTTGCAGGAGTATGGAACGTCCCTGTCATTTTCACCATACAAAACAACCAGTATGCTATTTCAGTCCCTGTCAAGAGTCAGACAAAATCGGTCAATCTGGCCATAAAAGCTATTGCATTCGGTATTCCCGGAATTAAGGTGGATGGCAATGATTTCTTTGCCATGTATGCAGCCTATAAAGAAGCCTTTGACAATGCCAGGTCAGGTAAAGGCCCGACATTAATTGAAGCTTTAACCTACCGAAAAGGGGCTCATACGACGTCGGATGATCCTACAAAATACAGGACTAAAGAAGAAGAGCAGGAATGGGATAAAACAGATCCACTCATTAGGTTAAAAAAATATATGGATAAAAAAGGAATCTGGAAAGAGAATGAAGAGCAATTGATAGAAGATTTCAAACTTGATATCGACAAGCAATTTACGGAAGCCGAAAACTTCACAGCTTATAAGCTGGAGGATATTTTTCAATATATGTATGTTGATATGCCGGATATTTTAAAAAAACAAAAAGCAGATTATGAACAATTTCAAAACTGGAAGGAAAACAGAAAATGAGCGTAATGACTATAGTACAGGCAATAAATAATGCATTAGACATTAAGCTTGAAGAGGATAAATCAGTAGTAGTTTATGGGGAAGATACAGGTTTGGAAGGTGGCGTTTTCAGGGTCACAGAAGGACTTCAAAAGAAATATGGGGTCGAAAGGGTCTTTGACTCACCCCTGGCAGAGTCTGCGATCGTAGGGGCAGGATTAGGAATGGCCTTATCTGGATTAAGGCCCGTAGTTGAATTACAATTTGATGGCTTCACTTATCCGGCATTCAATCAGATCATCTCCAATGTTTCCCGTATGCACAACCGGTCAAGAGGGGTTTACAAAATTCCCATGGTCATTCGTTTTCCGTATGGCGGTGGAATTAATGCCCTGGAACATCATTCTGAAAGCCCGGAAGCATTGTATGCGCATATTCCGGGATTAAGGGTAGTTATACCTTCCACTCCGCATGATGCAAAAGGATTGTTGATCTCAGCCATAGAAAGCGATGATCCTGTGATTTTTATGGAACCAAAACGCATTTACAGGGCAATAAAACAAGAAGTATCTAACGAAAAGTATACTATTCCTCTAGGGAAGGCAAAAGTAGTGACCGAAGGAACTGATGTAACCATTGTAGCATTTGGGGCTATGATACGGGAATGCCAGAAAGCAATCGTCCTGGCTAAAGAAGCCGGCATCTCGGTTGAATTGATTGATTTAAGGACTATTTATCCGATCGATAAGGAAACAATTGCAGAATCCATTAAAAAGACCGGCAGATTGATCGTCGTTGCTGAAGCTCCCGAGTCATTCAGCGTCGGGGCTGAATTAATGGCCATAGCCAACGAAGAGGCATTTCTATATTTAGAAGCGCCTCCTAAAAGGGTCATGGGATTTGATACCATTGTTCCCCTGGCACAGGGAGAACAAATGTATATGATTACCCCCGATCGGATTTTCTATGAAATTGAACGCACCGTAAAATTCTAAATTCCTATTATATGCGATATATTTTTAATTTTCCGGATATTGGGGAAGGACTTGAAGAAGGTACCATTCTCGAATGGTATGTTGTAAAAGGACAAGCCATTAAAGCAGGCCAGGCTCTGGTGAATATGGAGACTGACAAAATAGTGACGGACATTCCTTCACCTAAGGCAGGTACCATTGTAGCTATTTATGGCAGCGTAGGTGAAACCATTCATGTTGGGAGTCCGCTGGTTGAAATAGAAATTGAAGGAGTATTTGGTGCTGAGGCAGTTGCAATAGTGAATGAACCAGTAGAAACAGAATCAGTTGAAGAAGCAGCAGGGGTGGTAGGCACTATGGAACTGGCAGGTAACAATGCATTCCTGGCTGCCAGTGAAGAGGGTGCTTCGAAAATCAGGACCGTAGAGAGAGCAACTGTAAAAGCCTTGGCAACTCCACTCGCCCGTGCTATGGCTAAGGACAGGAACATTGATATTAACTGGATTACGGGTACAGGCCCTTCGGGTCGGGTAACAAAAGAAGATATTGAGAAATTCAAGCCCACAAAACCTATACAGGAGAGCATTCAACAGACTGAGACCAGCCTGACTTTTACAACTGAAGCTGTAACCTATGAGCCACTTTCACAGATCAGGAAAGCAATTGCAAAGAACATGCTGAATTCTAAACAGAGTACAGCACATATGACTCTTTTTGACGAAGTTGAAATAACTGATTTAATAAGTATCCGCGAGAAATTCAAAAAACCATTTGCTGATAAAAATACGAAACTTACTTATCTTCCTTTTATTGTGAAAGCCACCGTATTGGCACTAAAACAGCACCGCCAATTGAATTCCCAGATAGACCTTGAAAACGATCGTATGATTTTTAAGAACAGGTATAATATAGCTATTGCAGTAGATACTCCCGAAGGGCTGGTGGTTCCGGTGATCAAGGATGCCGATAAACTTTCTTTATTGCAAATTGCACAGAAAATTACAGAGTTATCAGATAAGGCTAGGGATAGAAAGCTTACTTTGGATGACATGAAAGACGGGACATTTACCTTGACTAACTATGGTTCCATAGGTGGTATTTATGCAACACCGGTTATCAATTATCCCCAGGCCGGAATACTTGGTATAGGCAGAATAGTAAAGAAACCTGTTGTAAAAGACAATCAGCTGGCAATTGGAAATGTATTGCCACTATCCTTATCAGCTGATCATAGGATTGTGGATGGAGGCGAAGCTTCACGGTTTATAAACCGGATTATGGAGTATCTGTCCAATCCGGTACTCATGATGATGGAATAAATAAAAATCACGAATCTTTATGAAAGGAGACACTATATGGAATATGATGTTGTAATTATTGGTGCAGGGCCTGCCGGTTATGTTGCTGCCATTCGTGCAGGGCAAGTTGGTCTTAGGACGGCTATTGTCGAAAAGATGTACCTCGGTGGCATGTGCATCAACTGGGGTTGTATTCCTACAAAAGTGCTGCTGGAAAGTGCCAAATTGTATGAAAAGATAAAACACGTCGATGAGTTTGGTATCGATGGTGTCTTTGAACAAGATATTTCTTTCAACTGGGAGAAGGTAATAGCAAGGTCTAAAGGAATATCCGGAATGCTAAGTACCGGCGTTAGAGCTCTCCTGAAAAAGAATGGTGTAGACATAATTACAGGAACTGCTCGAATAGGTACCGATCAGTCTGTTTATGTGGATGATAAAAAGATTATAGCAAATAATATTATCATTGCAACTGGTTCAAAACCAAAATCAATGGACATTAAGTTAGCGAATGCACCTATAGTTGAAATGGAAAATTTATTTGCACTGGAATCCATTCCTGACAACATTGTAATTACCGGAAATCACGTTTCTGCGGTTGAAATGGCTCAGTTCTTTAATCTCATTGGGAAAAAAGTCACTCTGATTGCCAACAGCGATTACTTTATGGGCGGATTGGATGATTATCTGGTCACCACTATCACCAATAAGCTGAAATATGATGATATAGATCTGATATTGAATATTTACCCTGAAAAGTATGAAAACGGTGCAATACATATAGGAGGTTTTAAAATTAAGTGTGATCTGCTGGTGAACATCAATTCCCGAAAGGCTATCATCCCTGAAAGTGAGATTCCGTTTCAACTTACTGAACGTGGTTTTATTAAAACGTCCAATACGTTCGAAACAAATATCCCTGGTGTTTATGCCATTGGGGATGTCAGTGGAAAGAGCTTTGTTTCCCATGTAGCTTCTGCACAGGGAATCTATATTATCAATACCCTGAAAGGAATTAAATCGAATTTCGACAGCACTACTTATCCTATCAACATGTATACTGTTCCCGAGATTGCCCAGATCGGCATGACCGAGCAATACATGAAGGGGGAAGGGATTGACTATAAAGTGAGTGAATATCCCTTAACTGCAAATGGAAAGGCCCTGATAGAAGGGAATACTGAAGGGTTTATCCGCATGCTTTCCGATAAAAAGTACGGGCAGGTTCTCGGCATCCAGATAGTAGCGGCCAATGCCACTGATATGATAGCTGAAGCAGGGGCTTTTATGAATGTAGAAGCCACGGTTTACGATGTAGCCAAAACTATACATGCTCATCCTACTGTCTCCGAAATATACATGGAAGCAGGTTTTGAGGCTTTTGACCAGGCTATTCATTTATAATATTATACACTATGTTGAATCCCGATAAATATAATCTACCTGACATTGAATTGCTAAAACAAAAGACTAACCAGTTTCTTATATGGATTCCTGACAAAGTATATGTTGTTCTTGGAGCTTCAAACAATGCGGCATTAGCGGTAAACCTCGATAACGTCATGGAAGATAATATCACCGTCCTTAAAAGACCATCCGGTGGTCAAACGGTCATGTTGACTCCCAATAATATTATTATAGCTGCCGTGTTTTTTGATCAGAAAACACGGCACCCCAAGGATGTATTTCAACAGATAAACAAACTGATTATTTCAACTATCGAGAAGTCAGGAATAACGAATCTATCCTTGATGGGAATTTCTGACATTGCTATTTCAGGAAAAAAGATTTTAGGATCTGCTATCTACCGGAGTAAAGAGGCCCTTTTATACCATGCCGTACTCAACCTGGGTGAGCCGTCAACTACTTTCGAGAAATACCTGAAACATCCTTCTATGGAACCTGATTACCGTCAGGGAAGATCGCATTCAGAGTTTGTGACTTCCCTGAAAGAAAAAGGGTATACACAAAGTTATCAGCATTTGGAAAGCGAACTCTCCCTCTCATTCGAAAAATCCTTAGGTTTATGATAGATACCGGCAATCAACAGGAGCTGAAATACCTCCTCGATTCCAGGGTTGATCAGTACAACCGGTTGGATTTTATACACTCCGACCCTATTCAGGTACCACACCGTTTCTCCAGGAAAGAAGATATTGAGATAGCTGCATTTCTCACAGCTACCCTGTCGTGGGGACAGCGCAAAAGCATTATCACCAATGCCAACCGGTTAATGGAAATCATGGATAATTCGCCTTATGATTTTCTGATGGGAACACCATTCTGTTCAGATAGTTTCACTTCGGTTAAAACAGTCGCGAATCCTGATTTTAAAAGAATAGTTCATTTTGTTCACCGCACTTTTAATGGCGATGATTGCCTGTATTTCTTCGAATCCATCCGGAACATATATCTCTATCACCATGGACTTGAAGAGGTTTTCAGAGAGGGCTATCAGGCTGAAGGGACTGTGTATGGTGCTCTGAATCATTTCAGAAAAATCTTTCTGTCGATTCCTCATGCTACCCGGATTCGGAAACATATCTCCGATGTTACTGCCAACTCGGCTGCCAAGAGACTCAATATGTTTCTGCGATGGATGGTGCGTAAGGATGAGAATGAAGTCGATTTCGGAATATGGAATGGAATACCATCATCTGCCCTCATGTTACCTCTTGATACCCATTCTGGTGAAGTAGCCCGGGGGTTGGGTCTTCTTGAACGTAAGCAAAATGACTGGAAAGCTGTGGAGGAAATTACGGCCGTCCTTCGCTCCTTTGATCCGGCTGATCCTGTAAAGTACGATTACGCCCTTTTTGGCATCGGAGTCTTCGAAGAGAAAAATTTTTTTCTTTCCTAAATGCATAGAACAAGCTGGCTACTTGCCGTGGCTGCATCTTATATCTAAATATGAATCTCTAACATTAAGCCTTTAAAGGATATTCTGATAAGTCCGTTGATAGCGTACATAAGAATTGATTCACTGATAACTATCTTTCCAAGCAACTTACTGCATGACAAATATGACAGGTTTGTTGAATTGTCATGTAAGTTAAAAATAGATTTCATGCTGGCAAGCTTTTTGACTATCCTGATTTATTATTTCAAGTCAAATAATGAATCAGGAATGAATGCTTTGTAACAAACAAGAACAGTTTACTAAAAAAGTATACGGATATGCACTTTAACAAAATCTTGTTTACTATTTTTTTTTGTCTTTTATTTTTTCATGCCCAGAGTCAGATAAGCATTAATTCCGATCGATTATTGACAGTAAAACCCACAGACTCACTGTTGACAATCGCTAAAAAGCCTTTTACAGCTGCCGGTTTAGTGTTAACAACAAACATGGGCGTTTGGAGTTTCGATCGTTTTGTTATTGGAGGCCCGTATGCCCGGGTGAATTTCAACACCATTGTGCGGAACATTAAAACCGGTTTTGTTTGGGATAACGATATGTTTGTTACCAACCTTTTTGCACATCCTTACCATGGCGGTTTGTATTTTAACGCAGCCCGCTCCAACGGTATGAATTTCTGGCAATCGACCCCTTATACTGCAGGTGGTAGTTTAATGTGGGAATTTTGTATGGAAAATGAACCGGCTGCTATCAACGATTTTATGGCTACCAGTATAGGAGGAGCCTGCCTGGGTGAAATGACTTTCAGAATTTCCGATTTAGTGATTGATGACCGCTCTGTTGGTTTCGACAGGTTCAAGCGGGAAGTTTTGCTAACCCTGGTATCTCCAATTCGGGAATTAAACCGATTATTGAATGGTGATGCCTGGAAACACAGAAACATAAGAGGTAATTCAATTGCCGGACCTCCCGTCATCTTCTATACTACCATTGGCCATCGTATCATTCGGGACAATACCAAAAAGAATAAGGATGTCAGTAATATGCTTTGCTATGATATTGGGCTGTATTATGGGAATCCATTTGATAAAGAGAACGAAAAGCCCTACGATTTCTTCTCGCTGAAAGTAGCCGGGAACTTCTTTTCGCAACAACCTGTAATCAGCCGGGTGAACGCACTGGGAATGTTGTATGCGAGAGATATAACCCTCAGCAGGCCAAGTCGTCAGTTAACCCTGGGAATCTTCCAGCACTTCAATTTTTACCAATCGCAAGCTGACATAAACAATGTGTCATTAAGTCCGTATAAAATATCGGAAGCAGCATCAGTTGGACCCGGTTTATTATATAAAATCAAACTAACCCAACATATAAGTCTTTCGAGTTCCCTGCACTTGAGCGCCATGCTGTTGGGAGGAAGCCAGACCGATCATTTCAGGTTCGAAAAAAGAGATTATAATATGGGAAGTGGTTTCACTTCAAAACTGAGTGTTGAACTGAACTTTGCCGATAAAGCCAGATTATTCCTCAATACAGAAGATTACCGCCTTTATTCCTGGATTGGCTACAATCCTGCTGATACCGAAACTATTAATTCAAATGTACAGGGTGACGTTGGGATTGCCAGGCTGAGTGTTGCCCGGTTGAATCTAAACTACACAATCCGGAAGCATTTTTTGATAGCTGTCGAGACCAGTTATTATTACCGAAAAAGCGTCTATAAATACTACCCTTCTGTGATGCATAGCACGGTGGAAAATAAAATAAGTGTAGGATATGTTTTTTAACGATAGATTCTGCAAATAACTTTCTGTTGAGCACTGAAAATGTATAGAGTAATAACTTGAAGGAGTGACACCGCACACAAAGAAATCCGATACTATTTTAATACATGACAAAAATCAGTATCATCACTAACAAACACAAAATAAATAGATTAAAGCAAAATATCACAAAAGTGAAGCTTACATTCCAACAAAGTCAATATTCAGTACACATAAGAACCTTCGGTTTTTAATATCAGATTTTAAATGCTTTTAGTATTTTCATCTTTTGTGTTCTTTCTTGTAACATCTACTTGCTTTTGTGATTCTTTTGTGGTTCGTTTTTTCTTTATAAGTTACTCAATATAAATCTATTTTTTTATTATTGTTTTTTTGTCATGTAATTAGCGATACTATATAAAACAACCGGATGAACTTCTCGAAAGGAGTTCACCCGGTTTTGTTAATGTTAATATCTATATCAGAATATTATATCATCAATAGATCGCTATTTCAG
>Ga0302210_10000662_pt1 | contig 15337 bp, 18 predicted proteins | sample II_Fen_E3_2_FD_198793 | JGI IMG/M metagenome (GOLD analysis project Ga0302210, IMG submission 198793) | Peat permafrost microbial communities from Stordalen Mire near Abisko, Sweden - II_Fen_E3_2 | ecosystem: Environmental > Terrestrial > Soil > Wetlands > Permafrost | place: Sweden: Abisko... | reverse complement strand
TTAATTTACTTAGATCAGCATGAAGTGCTACCGCTTTGCCTCCTTTTTTAAGAATGCCTTCCACCACTTCATCTGCTTTTTGGCGATTGCTGGAATAATTAATCACCACGTTAGCGCCTAGATCAGCCAGTTGTTCAGCAACAACACGGCCAATTCCTCTCGAAGACCCTGTTATGATTGCTACTTTTCCTTCTAAGATTTTCATTTTCATTCAACCTTCCTTCTACTTTATTTTTGCACCTGTTACTAAAATTGTTAAATTCATACGCTCCCCCGTATTTCACTTTTCAGATATAAAACCTTTTTCCAGTAAAGTCCACACATCTAAAAACTCCTTATAAATCGTTGGACTTTTCCATTCATATGCATGGGCTGGGTGATGGAATCGTATCGTAGCATAGAAAATAGTTCGGGCTAATCGAGAAGGTTCCTCAGATTTTATGCGACTACGGGTAATGATTTCACCCATTTGATCTGTAATATGATTAACGTGTTTATAAATTAAGTCAGCAGCTTCATCGGTTACTTTCGCATACATTTTAAACATCTCTTCATCTTCACGAGCATAGTGGTGTTTTAATTCAATGAGTGTCCGAAGATATAACTGTAAATGTTGAGGCCCTTCCATTGAATTGTCCTTACAAACAGCTGTTAACGGTTTAATGATTTTTTCGTCAAGCCACTTCTCTGTAACGCCTTCAAGAAGCTCATTCTTGCTTTTGAAGTGTCGATAAATCGTTCCATGACTTACATTCAATATACGGGCAACATCTATCACAGAGGTTTTTGCCACCCCGAAACGTCTGAGCGCTTCTTCCGTTGTTACAAGTATCTGCTCTTTCGTTAGTATTCCTGAAAAATCGCCCATAAAGTATATTTCATCTCCTTAAACTCATAATAACAGAAAATCCGTCAAATGACAAATATTATTATTTGTCATTTGACGGTCGTTGATATTTACTCAATATATGCTTGTGAACCGTGCTGTACTCCCCACATAGCCATAAGCTTCAATATAGGGATTAATGTTTCACCTTTCTCAGTTAAAGAATATTCCACTTTAGGAGGTATTTGCGGATATTCTTCACGATGGATTAATTGCTCAAATTCAAGTGAATCTAATTGTTGGCTTAACATTTTATGAGAAATAGTTGCCAGCCTTTTCTTTAGTTCTCCATATCTTTGTACTTTTTCGTTATATAATAACCATAATATTACCCATTGCCATTTACCACTGACAATAGATACTGTATATGACATGGGACAGACCAAAGGATCAATAGGTCCATCTTTCATAAAATCACTCTCCTTTTATTGAGTATCTAACCATAAAGTGCGTACTTCAATTATAACAACATTCATATTATAATCAATGCAAGCAACATCTAAAATAAAACTACTAAAAGGGAGCGATATTAAATGTCAAAGGTTGTTATTTTTAATGGTAGTCCACGAAAAAATGGATATACTGCAAAATTGTTAGAACAAGTGGTCAATGGAGCCAAATCAAAAGGTGCCGAAATTATTGAATTTGATTTGAATGATTCTGGAATTCGTGGTTGTCAAGGATGTTATTATTGCCGTGCACATGATGGTTGTGCTATTCAAGATTATCTACAACCAATGTATGAGGCTATTAATGAAGCAGATGCTATTATATTTGGTTCTCCAATCTATTATCACCAAATTACAGGTCAAGCAAAAGTTTGGTTAGACCGTACATTTCCAATGATTGGAGGGCTTGGAGATTTTGTACCAAGACATCCAGGTAAAAAAATAATAACGATATTTGCTCAAGGGGGTGCAGATCCTAAAATAGGTGCAGATGATATTAATTTTATTAATAATGTATTTGCACTTTATGGTTGGGATTTAACGGATAGTATTCATTGCTGTGGAACTCATGATTCTAATTTTGCAATATCTGAGGAATTATCCTTAAGAGCATTTACTGATGGAGAAAAATTAATTATGCACTTATAATGATTACTCATATCTTGCTTGTCCTTTTCCTCTTTAAAAAGTTTAAAATAGTCAAGGATTTCTACTGCAAAATCCACAAACGCATTTCCCAAAGCCGTGATTATATTTTGATCTTTTACCACATTTTTATTAATATAGTTTTCCCGTGGAAATGGGTCATCTAATGCCATTGGAAAAACCTCTCTAAGCTTCTCTTTGGTTAATACCGTTGTATACATTCTTCCTTGTAAAACTCCAGCCCTCGCTAAATACTGCGTACCAGCACAAATTGCCGCCAATAAAGTGCCTTTATTATTTAAATTTTGAATAAGTTCCGTTAATTCCGGTCGCTGCTCATCATTAAAGCCCCCTGGTATAATTAAAGCCTCCACATCAGTATAATCCAGTGCATCTTTTACTGTAGCCATAGGATAATACCATATTCCAGATTTGCTTTTTATCACTTGCTTTTCATAAGCAATACAAATAATCTCTCGGTTAAGCAGATGACACGCTAATGTCATTTCAAAATCAACCATTTCTTCGTAAATAAAACATAATATTTTCCCCATACTTACACCACTCTCCTTTAAATATAAATTGGCTGAATAATTCTTTCCCCCATTTCCCACGCTTTCTGACAATCCTTGGGAAATTCTTCCTGCCGCCATTTTTGCTTTGCCTCTGCATTAAAAAAAGTTGAAACATATTGCGTATAGTCCTCAAAATGGCAGGTATCAATAGCAAGTAGTGATTCTGTTTTTCCAAAAATCTTCTCTATAAACGTTTCCATGAGATAAAGATTTTTCTCATACCCCATTGTCTTCATCTGAATCTCATTCGCCGCCATGGTATAAATGATTCCTGTTCGTATTTTCTTTTTAAACAGAGATGACCGTTCCATATCAAATACGGAGTATGGAAACAACAATCTTTCCCAAAAAGACCGCATCTCACCGGTAACATTTCCATAATAAATAGGCGAACCAAAAATTAGGGCATCCGATTCTTCTACTTTTTTAAAGATCTCAGTTAAATCATCCTGAATCGCACAATGTCCATAGCTTTTTCCGCCCACCCGTTTACAGGCGTAGCAGCTTCTACAACCTTTATAATTTAAATCATAAAGATCAATGAGTTCCGTTTCTGCGCCATTTGCTCTTGCACCTTTCATTACATGTTGCAAAAGAATTTCAGTATTCGAGTTTTTCCTTGGGCTTCCATTAAATAGTGTTAACCGCATCTGTCTTGAACCTCCATTTTACATAATTAATTATTTTTGTCGTTTCATTCATGTTCAAACGCAATATATATGTATATACATATATATTGGTAAAATTTTTATTTACCAAGTTTATTAATAGATTCTAGAGTTTCTAAAAAGCCATTAAATTGTTTTCCCAGTACTTGTTCAATTTTTCCTTGTGCCTCTTCCCATAAAGGTATAGCTTCTTCAAGTTTTTTTTCACCATTTAACGTAATTGAAATTGATTTTTTCCGAGCATCCTGCTGTTCAGGTACAATCTGAATATATCCATGCTTATGCAATATTTCAATATTTCTCGTAACTGTACTTTGATCCATCAGTAATATAGCAGCCAGTTCACCAACTGCAATGTTTTTATGCAATGAAATATTGCGTAGCAAAGCACATTGTGTGGTGCGCAGACCCGTTGATTGTAAGTGCTGATCATAAAACTGAGTGATCACACGTGTCGTTTTTCTTAAATTTCCACAAATACAAGATTGCATATCTGGTAACTTTAACATTATAAATACCTCCACAGCTATTATATGTATATACATATAATAGCTGTGGAGGTAAGTTGTGTCAAGAGAAACTGAAAAGAATTTCAAAATAATCTTCCACAACGAATAATAAAATACCTCCTAGTAAATAAGCACTAAAAAGTATCATCTATCGGGAACATTTTGATCATTATATTTAAGATGTTTCGATTTTTGAGAAAAATTTACGTTGGAAATGATTTGCATAGACAAGATCTTCCTGCCAGTTTTTCTGTCCGATATACCAGAATTCAGCTACGTAACGCCTTACCCCCATACTCCAAGCAGTCTGTATAATTTTTCTAAAATCTACATGCCCTGTTCCAAAAGGTATCTCCCGATATTTCCCTGGTATTGTTTCTTTTAAATGAAAGGCAATAATATGACCTGCACCATTTTTAATATCCTGTACAACGTCCTTCCTATACAATAATGATGCATTTGTTAGATTTCCAGAATCCGGATAAACCCCCAGATACGGTGAATTTACTAATTCAACGTATTCCATCGCCTTTGTTACAGTATCTATAAACGGGGTTTCCATCGTCTCAAATCCCAAGAAGATACCTTCTTTTGCTGCCATTTCAGTACAAATGAGAAGATTTTTTATAAAAAAAGCTTTCGTTTCTGCTGTACCTTGTTCATAGTAGACATCATATCCTGCCAATTGGATTATCCGTATACCAAGATCGGCTGCAAGCCAAACTGCCTTCTGCATGATTTCGAGACTGCGTTTACGAATGGCTATATCTGGATGACCGAGCGAATATTTGCGATGACCACTCAAACAAATCGAACGAATCGGCAGATCCGCATCAATCATTGCTGTCCGAATCTCTATGCGTTCTTCTTTACCCATATCCAACCGGACAAGTTTCTCATCGGTTTCATCAATACTCATTTCAATGAAATCAAAACCACTTTTTTTCGCTGCACGAAGTTTTTCTACCCAGCAAAGCGTTGATGGCATTGATTTTTCATATACTCCCAATACATAATTTTTCATTTTGACACCACTTTCATAAAAACAAGCCATACCAAATCATTTATGGTACGGCTTGTATGTCCATTTATTTTTTCTGTCCATAATAAGCCTTGGAACCATGCTTGCGCATAAAATGCTTATCCAATAGAATGTGTGGCATAGACTTACGATGCCCCATCAAAAGCTGCGTATGAAAATCCATCATAGCAACTTCTTCCAAAACCACAGCATTGTGTACCGCATCAAAAGCATTCATCCCCCATGTAAACGGTCCATGATTTTTAACAAGAACTCCTGGTATAGTATCTGGCTGAAGTGACTCAAACCGCTCAACAATTACAGCACCTGTATTATATTCATAATTCATTTCAATTTCTTCTACCGTCATATCCCTCGTACAAGGAATTTCACCATAGAAATAGTCAGCCTGCGTCGTACCGTATGCACGAATCCCTTGACCGGCCTGTGCAAAAGTCGTTGCCCAGCGCGAATGGGTATGAACAATGCCGCCAATATTTTCAAAATCAAGATACAGCTTGCGATGAGTTTCCGTATCCGACGACGGATTTAAATCACCTTCGATTTTGTTGCCGTTAAGATCAAGAACAACCATATTTTCCGGCTGCATTTTGTCATAATCCACACCGGATGGTTTTATGACGAACAATCCTTTTTTTCGATCGATACCAGATACATTTCCCCATGTAAATGTAACAAGACTATACTGTGGCAACAGCATATTGGCCTCATACACCTGCTGCTTTAATTCTTCTAACATAACAAGAGCCTCCTTTTTAGTCGGTCACAATATAAAGTACTGCTTCTCCTATTTCACGATTCGCAGAAATAATAATATCCTGTTCCTTATCATTAATTACAGAGATATTGCTTGGACCGATATGAGCTTCAATCGTTGTCTTTACATATTTTCCTTCTTTATATTGAATATAAAAGAGTTCTTGCGCCGCCCCGCGCTGTCCACCAATAATGGTTGGAATACCTCGAAGTTTTCCAGCCCAAACAACATGACCAAATTCCATGGCGTCCGGATATTCATAGACCTTTTCGTAGCCATTTGTTGTCTTATGGTTAATAACAAATTGATTGCCGTGAAACGGCTCGATTGTGATGAGCTCGTCCTGACCATCACCGTCAATATCACCTACGGCAACATCACTTACAGGGCGCTCCAGTATTGTTTCAATTGTCCATGCCTCTCCGCGTATCTGCGGTGGCGTAACCGCAAATACTCCGCTTTCACACGTAACCATACCTGTCATTTTGCCTTTCCATACAGTGCGGCTATAGCCATGATTTTTAAGCAGTTCTTCCTTTATAACAGAAATTTTCATCGGCAGCATGAGGTCTTTTGGCAATTCCCCGACATAAATTTTCCCCGGATCTGACCAGTCATCTGTATCTTTTTTACTCGTACAAAGCGTACAACCAATAAAATAATTCACCCCATTCGCCGTAAGAATGTCAAACCGATGAACATAGGGCAGCTGTAAAACCGTTTTTATCTTCCATTTACCATTCGGCTGCGGCTGTGCCCAAACAATCTTCGCCTTTTCTGAATAAAATCCAGGAAAAAAGTTTTGTACTGCTAAAAAATCTCCATTTTCACCTGGAATCGAAACAATCGACATCGTCCCACCAGGTCCATCCCAAAGCTTTGTTTTTTTCAGTTCAGGCAAAGAATATAAATATGCCGCTCCATGATCTTCTGTTGCAAAAATAACTTTTTTTTCGCCATCAATTGTCGTACTGCTCGCTGCATAGCAACGATAAAGTTCTGTTAATGTTTTTTTTTCTATTTTCATTTTTATCAACTCCAATGCTAACGAGATCACATTTCAAATCATTGTTTAAAGATCTTCCCAAATACCATGCAATGCTTCAATTACACGGCAATAACGTGCATATTTTATCTCATAGATTTTTTTGTACGCTAGCCGTGGTTGCGTTACCCCGTTAATCTTAACCGTTTTTTTTATGGCATCGGGGAAATCTTCATAAACGCCCGCTGCAATACCAGCTGCCATAGCAGCACCTTGTGCTCCTAGCTCTTTACCAGCAACCGTCTCAATTGGAATTTGCAATGCATCCGCAAAAATCTGTACCCAGATCAGTGAGTTCGCTGCTCCACCCGAAAGCTGTATGCACGTAGGTTTTTCGCGATTTTTCAATAGTTTTTTCACATGTGTTAGATGTGAAAAAACTATTCCTTCATAAACAGCACGTAACATATGCTTTTTAGTATGATAGGCAGTAAGACCAATAAAAGTGCCTCTAGCTAAAGGATTTTCATTGGACCCATGCAAAAACGGCAAGAAAACAATCTCTGTATCTGCTGGCTCAATCTCAGCTATCCACTGATTCGTCAAATTATATATTGAGCCCCCCGCCGCTTTTGCCTGTTCTTTTTCTTTATCCATAAAATTATGGATAAACCATTCCAAATTGCCTGCAGATGTTGGACTACTTTCTTCAATAAGATAATATCCCGGTATGCAGAACATTGAATTTAAATCCACACTACTATTCAAAACTGGTTTTTTTGCAATAAATTCATTAATGCTCCAAGTTCCTGCAATCATACAAAGTTTTTCCGTATCCGAAAGCCCCGTTGCTATTCCACAGGCATCCACATCAAACATTCCCGCAGCAACAGGTGTTCCTTGTAGCAAACCAGTTTTTTCACTGGCAGCCTTGTTAATAAAACCACAAATATCTGCTGCATGACGCAACGGCGGCAATTTGTCATATACTTCTTCAATTCCGAACAGTGTCAGAAGTTCTTGATCATATTGTTTTGTCATAAAATTCACAAGATTCGCTCCAGTAAAATCTGTATATTCAGCATACGCTTCGCCCGTAAGCATAAAGCGTATATAATCCTTCACAGCAAAAATATATCTGCTTTTCTGAAACACCTCTGGTTTGTTGTCTTTAAGCCAGGCCAAAAGACTTACTGGCTGACAGGCAAGAATTTTTTGGCAGGTTTTCTCATACGTTTTTGCCAGCGTTCCATTCATATTCCATTTTTTCACATATTCCCATGCACGTGTATCAGTTGACAATATCCCTTTATAGGCTGGTTTTCCTGCTTTATCAACAAGATACAAACCCTTGCCATGACCAGAAAAAGATACTCCCACAATAAGAGACGACGCAATACCGCTTAGCTCGATAACCTTACGAATCACGCGTGCATTGACTTCCCATAACTCCTCCATATCTCTTTCCATATAACCTGGCAACGGCATAATCGACTGTGTTGCCTCACTAGCCACAGCAATCTGCTTACCATCTTCCGTAAACAGCGCTGCCTTGGAAAATGTCCCACCATTATCAATTCCCAATAAATATTTCATCGTCTTCATATTCCTTTTAACAATATTCTTTATTTATGTGCAATACCAGCGAGATCAAATGCTTCTGTGAGAAACGTACGAATTAGGCGTTCTTTTGCCCAAAGATCATCCGCTAAATGTGCCCGTACTTCCAATGCACAATAGGTAGTCTCTACCCCGTCACAAGGCTCAAACGCCGCAACTGTTTTCAGGATTTCAGAACCAACTTTTGGTGTAAGATAACCCCATGTTTTATAATCCGGAGCCTGTCCGATATCCATATGATGATCACCATAATACGGATGTTGGGGATCATTTATACAATTACAGATATGAAGTTGTGCTAGATAAGGTGCGGCTAATGTAACAGATTCCTTTAAATCAGCTCCGCCCAATACTTCATGTGCACTATCCCAATGAATATAAAAATTACTACATTCTTTTTTCAAGTTGGCAAACCATTCCGTAACTTCTTTGATGGGTCCCAATAATTGTTTTTTATGCACAAACCGATCCAATGGTTCAAACAGAAGATACATACCATCATACTGTTTTGCCGTTTCTGAAAGTTCTATACAAGATTCAAACAGTGCTTTTTTTGCTTCTACCCTAAGCTCATCCGTTTTTGGATCAGGACCAGATTGCAAGCCACAACGTTTTGCGCCGGTTTCGGCAATTCCCGCCAAAAGTTCTTTCGCACAAGCAATAGCTTTTTTCCGTTCTTTGGGATCAAGACTTGAAAGAGACAACCCTTTATCCGCAATGACTGGTGAACACCACTGTGTTAATTGCCAGCCACGATTTTCGACAATATTACGTATGGCATGACGACAGGCAGTATCTTTGATAAATCCCAACTCTACGGCTTCGTAAAATTCTATATCGGCCGCTTGACCTAAAACGTCTACCGCAAATTTTTCATTTGCCATAATCGGCATGAAATTTTCTAAAAAATGCATTGATGGCAAAATTCTTCTCATTTTGAACGCCCCTTTTAATATTTAAGATAGTGATCTATACTTTCAAAGATTCTATGGATTCTTGCGGTTTTTTCTTATCTTCCACAGAAGCAGGTAATGTCAATGTAATCGCTGCACCAATAAACAGCAAAGCTACTAGACTATAAACCCCCATATCATAACTATACATTTGAATTAAAACACCAACAGCATAAGGACCAACAAATCCACCAAGATTACCGATTGCGTTTATAATTCCTCTTGCGCCGCCAGCCACCGCCGGACTAAATAAACGTGGTGGAATCGTCCAAAACACACCGGCTGCTGCTTGTAAAAAAAATCCACAACCAACAAGAAAAGCATACGATACCCAGATGTATTCTTCTGTCTTGACGGAAAACAACAAGCAAAGTGCAAAACCAACAAGCGGAATAACAACGAATTCTTTTCGGCGACCAGTTCGATCAGAAATATTCGAAATCGTCAGCATTCCAATTGCACAACCAACATAAGGAAGTGCTGATAACCAGCCAATCTCCGTCATTCCTGAATGCGTTAGATTTTTTAGTAAAGTCGGCAACCACAGACCAAATCCATAAATGCCGGATTGATAACAAAAATTAAGGGCTATGAGCTTCCACATCGTCACATTTGGTAAAATATCCTTCAAAGATGCTTGTTTTACACTTGTATTACGGAGCTCTTCTTCCTCGTCCCGAATTTTTCCAATGATATACTCTTTTTCCTCTTTACTAATCCAGCTTGCACCTTCCGGACGATCACTTACCATTAGAAGCCACGGAATCAAGACTGCTAGTGAACCAATTCCTTCAATGATAAATAACCAATGCCAATCTGAAACTGCAAGAATATAACCCGATAAAGGCCCTGTGATAATTGCTGCAACTGGCACAAACAAAATAACAAATGCATTTGCCCTACCACGTTCTTCATTTGGAAACCAGTTACTCACCATCGTCAAAGCTACCGGTAACATACCACCTTCTGCAACACCTAAGGCAAAACGTAGAATCAACAACTGATTAATGGTCTCTGCTAAACCTGTTAAAACAGAAATAACCGCCCAGACTAAAATAGAGTATGTAATGAACTTTTTCCCACTATGCTTTGCCGCAAATTGTCCACCTGGAACCTGCAAAAATAAATACCCTATAAAGAAAATGCCTGCTGCCAAACCTGCTACGCTTGCCGTCATCCCCAAAGTATCACTCATGCCACCAGCCATAGCAAACCCAATATTCACACGATCCATATAAGAAATAATGCAGATAATCATAATCGGTGGCAAAATATGTAGCCACCTACCTTTTGGTATTTCATTAACTCTTTTATCCATCTTCAGCACCTCATTTCATATTTTACGAGAATACGACTATAGTAAATCCACTTTAACTTTAACAACGACTTTTCTTACATTCATTGCTTCGCCTGACTGTAATGCCGGACGATGTACATCACTCGGGAAAAATATTGAATAACAACCTGGCCTAGCTTCAATAACCCCTTCATTTTCAACCTTTTCATAAAAAATCAAATCTCTTTCAACAAATTTTTCCGTAACTTTATAACTTCCTGTATCTGGTGTAAAGCCCAACCGTTCTTTTCCTGTCGCAAGAAACTGAACATCGATATATTTTTCATGTACTTCTGGTTTTTTTTCTGTTATCACCCCAGTCTGTGCATCAAATACCTGTGCATAAATATCCTTCCCCTGAATCTCATACACTCCCGGCTTCATAGCCACAAAATCATTTTCTTTCAAATAGTTAATTGCTGTTTGAATTGCTTTCGGATATATCTTGCAATCGTCTTTTGCATAAATTGATGAAAATATCATAATAATCTTCCTTCCATTTCTCTAATTTTATGTTTTACTTTAAATTTTATTTATTTCTTTTTTCCATGGCATGAACGATATTTACCATAGCTTTATGTGTTGGTACTTTTACACCATATTTTTCTGCTGACCGCACAACAGATCCACTGATTGTATCTACCTCTGTTCGTCTACCATTCATTAAATCCATATAAATAGAAGTACATCCCTCCGGATTATTTTTCGATGTTTTTCTAAGACGTTCCGTGACCTCTTCTTCATTAAAATTAAGTCCCATTGCCGTTGCTACAGACAACGCTTCTGTTAATAATGCTTTTGTTAAATCCCAGGCACTAGGATCTTCGGCAATAAAACCCATCTTCACCTGTAATACGCCTGTCACAACACTTAATGAAACATTCGTCAGCAACTTATCCCAAATCAATTGTTGTATATTACTGCGTATCACCGTATCAAAACCACAAGCATCAAATATTGTTTTCACTTTTGCCAGCATTCCTGTTTTATCTTCTGCTAACATACCAATGTTCGTTCTACCTGTACCGCCATGTCGGACATATCCAACTTCAAGAATCGCACCATTATCTTCTGTTGTTCCAATAATAATATGATCTAGTGAGGCTGCTTTTACCATAATGTCTTCATGACCTGACCCGTTCTGTAAAGTCATCAGATACGTATCTTTTCCAATAATATTTTTATTGTTTTCGAGAGCTGCAGCTGAATATAACGCTTTTACAAAAAGAATAACCAAATCGGCTTTTCCTAGCTCTTTTGAAGAACAAACTGCATTGGGGCGATAAAGGACATCCTCCCCATTTTCCTGAAGTTTTAGTCCCTTTGTATTGATTGTTTTAACAATATCAGGATTCGTATCAATCAAATATACTTCATTATGTTTTGATAAATGACTCCCATAGATTGATCCCATTGCCCCAGCACCAATTACGACAATTTTCATAACTTCCTCCTTAATAATCTAAAAATTTAGTATTTTTAGTATTGTTTGATTATTACTATACCGGTATCCCGGTATACTGTCAAGTGTTTTTTATTGACTGGAATTGTTTTTTATTATATTATAAATAGAAGAGGAAGGTTGTGTGCCCACATGTCACCTATTACCGACAAAAGCTCATTGCAGATTCATGCTTATGACACCATAAAAGAGCAGATACTAAATAAAAAATTAGCTGCTGATGTTTTATATTCTGAAACAAAATTAGCTGCTGAGCTTGGCATTTCAAGAACTCCTATGCGCGAATCTCTACGCCGTTTGTCACAGGAAGGCTATATTACGATTATGCCCAGCAAGGGTTTTATATTACGCCAACTCACAGAAAAAGATATGTTAGAAACCATACAGATGCGCTGTGCCATTGAAGGTTTTTGCACACACATCGTTGCCAATGAAATACATAGCAAAAAAGCCATAAAGTTGCTAAAAGATCTCGATATCTTAATCGAAACCATGACAAAATCAAGAAATACAAAAACTGCGAATGACACTTTTATAGATGCCGACCATAAATTTCATATTGCGATTGTTTCCTATGTAAATAATACCGAATTCAACAAGGCTTTTCAGCAATTAATGTATCTCGTCCATCTAACTACATCTAATGCCCTCGGCATCCCAGGTCGTATTGACAGCACCTTGGATGAACATAAACAATACGTAGCTTATCTAAACGCTGGTAATGGAGATGCTGCCTATAATATTATGATGAAACATCTTATGATGCCACTAAACTTACGTATATTGTAAACTTACAAAATAACCCAATATAGAAAAATAGTAGCTGCCATATGTACTTCATTTAATGAATATACATTGGCAGCTACTATTTGTTTTCCTATATTGATGTTTGATAAAATAATGAATTTTAATCTAAATAGTTGACAGGCTTAAAATTCCAAAGGCAGTTATCACAACTCCGGAAATCTGATTAACCCAATGAAGTCTTTTTTTATCAAAACGTTTCCGAAGTAAATTAACTGTTGCGCTCAAAAATAACCACCAAAGCATCGAACCGATAAAAACACCTAAAACAAGTAAAACAGATGCAAATTCCCCACTTGCAGTTCCTATTCCCAGCCCAGCAAAAACAGCAGCAAATGACATGATCGTCATCGGATTGGTCAGCGTGAGAAAAAATGCCGACGTATACGACCTAAAAAGTCCATTTCCATTTGCTTTTGCTGCAATTTCAGCTGGAACGGATTGAAAGGTTTTATAGCCGAGATACAGTAAGAATAGCCCTCCTATTAAATGCAAATAAAATTGACTATTTATTAAAAAAGTGGATACTACGGTCAGACCAAAAGCGGCGATACAACCATATATGGCATCGGCAGTTGCCGTACCAAGTCCTGAAAGAAAACCATTTAATAACCCATTGGACAATGTGCGTCGAATGCAAAGTACACCAATAGGACCAACAGGTGCTGCAATCGAAAATCCAAGGATTACACCTTTGATAAAAAATATATTTTCCATAATATTTAACCACAACGACAACAACGCTCCCGCCTCAATGACTACGCAGAAAATGAATTGCCGTCCTTTCTTATGTTGTAATTGCTAATACAATTTCATCACGAATCATGCCTCATAAATATATTCCGATTTATACACCAATAAGAATAGTGCATTTATTTTTTCACCTAAATACTAACATCTTCAAGTGATTCACTTTTCCGTTGGCATTATCTGCTTTTCATCGTACTTTTATACTACCATTTGCAAAGTAGCAGCGCAAATTCATTTTAGTTCATAAAACTTTATATTTTTTTGCAAAAAAAGACAAGGCTTGCTAACGCGAAGCCTTGCCTTGCAATTTATATAACGGTGTATTGTCAATGGTATCTACCGCTTGCGCCGGTGGACAGTCTAAACTACTAATCCGATGTACTCTTGCCTGGCTGAAAGTACCCGCTCCCGATACGATTACTGCATTTTTAATATTTTCTTTTTTACATAATTCATCGATTGATTCTAAAACCATATCTGCTTCCTCTAATTTTAATATAATATTTCTGCCTATTTTATTCGAAATAAAATGATCTTATAGGGCAAATGCATCACTATCTTATCGTCATTTCTGCCTTAGACATTGAAAACATTGGTATTTCTACTTGACTTTAAATATTTTTTTTATTACACTATAATAAATAGACCAGTCGTTATAATAGTTAGGAGATTTCTATGACTTTAAAATCCGATACACGTGGGAAAATACTAGACGCAGCATCCCGTCTTTTCCAAAAACAGGGCTATCATGCCACTGGATTAAATGAAATCATCAAAGTAAGCGGCGCTCCAAAGGGATCTTTATATTATCACTTTCCGGCTGGAAAGGAAGAATTAGCCTTGGAAGCTATAAAACTAGTAAGCAAGATTATCCAACAAAACATAGAAACCGGATTGTCAAAAATAGAAGATCCGGCTCAATCTATACAATCTTTTATTAAGGAACTGGCAAGTCATATTCAATGTGATCATTTTTCCGTAAGCTTACTCGCATTAGAAACTTCTTGTATAAGTGAAACTTTACGCGAAGCATGTGACCAAGCATTTGAATCTTGGATTGCAACCTATGCTAATAAATTAATCCAAGGTGGCTTTGATAAAGAAAAAGCTCAAACACTTGCCAGAGTAATTCAATTGATGGTTGAAGGTGCTTTAACTATATCCACAGCAAAAAAAGAAACCACTACGCTTTTCATAGTTGCTGAACAAATTCCGATTTTATTAAAACAGTGATTATTATTTTGCATTTTTTATATAGACCGGTCTATTTATTTGGGGGGGGATTTAGAATGGAAAATAAAAAAAACTATATTGCTATCCGAGAAAATTTAAACATTACCGCTATTATGACAGCTTTACTACTTGGTGGCTTCATTGCCCTATTAAACGAAACAATATTAAATGTGGCATTTCCAGACCTGATGACCGAGTTCAATATTTCAGCTGGTACAGTTCAATGGTTAGCCACTGGATATATGTTAGTAATTGGTATTTTAGTACCAATTACAGCCTTTTTAATGAATACGTTTACTACAAAACAGTTATATTTAACCGCTATGTTCTTATTTGTTATTGGTACTCTTGTTGCTGCTTTCTCTACTTCTTTTTCGCTATTGTTGTTTGCACGTATAATCCAAGGCTGTGGGACAGGAATGCTGGTACCAATTATGATGAATACTGTTGTAGCAATCAATCCACCTGAGAAACGAGGTACGGCTATGGGGTCGTGTTTACTGGTAATTCTTCTTGCCCCAGCTGTTGGTCCAACCATCTCTGGTATCTTGCTACAATTTCTCAATTGGAGCTGGTTGTTTCTTATTATGCTACCATTTGCTTTTATTGCAATTTTTTTTGGTGCTGTTTCATTAGAAAATTTTTCCGAATTAACGAAACCCA
>Ga0302210_10000660_pt1 | contig 15357 bp, 11 predicted proteins | sample II_Fen_E3_2_FD_198793 | JGI IMG/M metagenome (GOLD analysis project Ga0302210, IMG submission 198793) | Peat permafrost microbial communities from Stordalen Mire near Abisko, Sweden - II_Fen_E3_2 | ecosystem: Environmental > Terrestrial > Soil > Wetlands > Permafrost | place: Sweden: Abisko... | reverse complement strand
TATCATTGATCCCTCTGTACCAATAGGTAAAAGTGATGCAGAGAATGTCGAAATCGAGAAATTCGGAGAGCCGGTAGTACCTGATTTTGAGATACCTTATCACACGGAAATCATGGAAAATTTGAAGGGTCTGGATCTTGATGCGGCAAGAAAAGTTGCCGGTAATGGATTCTATTATTTATTGGGTGATATTGCAAGACTTCATTCGGCAGTGATTTCTTATGCAAGAGATTTTATGATTGACAGGGGTTTTACATATTGCATTCCTCCATTCATGATTCATGGGAATGTAGTTTCAGGAGTTATGAGTTTCCCTGAAATGGATGCAATGATGTATAAAATAGAAGGAGAAGACTTATATCTGATTGGTACCTCGGAACATTCCATGATAGGAAAATTCATTGATACTATGATATCAGAAGAGGAGCTTCCTCAGACTCTGACAAGCTATTCTCCATGCTTTCGAAAAGAGAAGGGTGCACACGGTATTGAGGAAAGAGGAGTATACCGTATACATCAGTTTGAAAAGCAGGAAATGATCGTGGTTTGCAAACCTGAAGATTCAAAAATGTGGTTTGACAAACTGTGGAAGAACACGGTTGATCTGTTTCGTTCCCTGGATATCCCTGTACGTACTCTGGAATGTTGTTCAGGCGATTTGGCAGACCTAAAAGTAAAATCAATTGATGTGGAAGCGTGGTCTCCGAGACAGAAGAAATATTTTGAAGTAGGAAGCTGCTCCAATCTGGGTGACGCGCAGGCAAGACGTTTGAAAATACGTGTGAAAGCAGCCGATGGAACAAAGTATTTTGCACATACACTGAATAATACTGTTGTAGCCCCACCAAGAATGCTGATTGCATTTCTGGAGAATAATCTCCAGGAAGATGGCTCTGTCAGAATTCCGGAATTACTGCAGCCATACATGGGCGGTAAAAAAGAAATGAAAGTAAAAGAATAATTTGAATAAAAATAGAGAAACAAATAATAAAGGAATAAATAGAAAAGGAGGTGAAATCTTTGCATAAATTTCTTCGTGCCGCAGGGTTTGGCAAGCTGAAAGGAAATAAGGGCTATCACGATATTATTATGAATATTCTTGAGAACGCTACAAGACGAAACTATGCTTCAAATTCCAACGAGACTATTCTGGCAGAATTTTGCAAAGATTTTACCGAGCACATTGGTATTGCAGTCTGTGGAGAATTTGATGAAGAGGATAAATTTACCTATGAATACAGTTATCCGTATTTAATAGGGAGCACCATTTCCTCTGTGGAAGATATTTCAGTGGAAGGACATGCAGACAAGGAATCCTATGCAGGTGTCTGTGATGATCCGAAAATCGGTGTTTCACTTGTTTTTTATCTGCAGAATATGATTCCATACGTCAGAATTAAAACAAACAATCTTCTACCAATAAAAGGAACGACCCTGACGTTGTCTGCATTATCAGTCAGTGGAACTATTTTGCTACCAATCAGAAAGAATCAGGATGATATTGCCAGAATACAAAAAGACACACAGAACAGAAGTCATTTGATTGCACAGGCTAGAAAAGGAAACGAAGATGCCATTGAAACCTTGACATTGGAAGATATGGATTTGTATAATGCAATATCTAAAAAAATACAAAAAGATGATTTGTTAAGCCTTGTAGACACTTATTTCATGCCATATGGAGTAGAATGTGATCAGTATTCTGTTTTGGGAGAGATAACTGCTTCCTATTCGGAAATAAACCAACTGACAGGTGAAGAAATATATATTATGACAATTTTATGTAATGAGTTGACATTTGACGTTTGTATTAATAAAATAGACTTATATGGTATGCCAGAGGTTGGACGAAGATTTAAAGGTGTAGTCTGGTTACAGGGATTTATTAATTTCCCTGAAATTTATGGTGTATAAGAAATGAAGATATCTGTGAGAACTGGTTTCTTGCAGTCTGTTCTCATAGTTAAGTGGATATAACAGACCCCTCCTAAGGGTCAGTCGCCAGTTCGACTCTGGCTGGGAACATTTTAGTTAAAAAAAGAAATACAAAATTTAAGATATCTATATATTTGATTAAAATTCACAAGAATATATTAAAATTGTGAAATAATATGGTTAATTTAAGAATTGTAACCGCAAATATGATGTGTTATACTTCAATAAATTCATAAAAGACAGACATAAACTTATATAGTATAAAATATCAGTACATTTTATAGAAATATAAAAAGACAAAGGAGTCAGGGTAAAAACCCGGGCTCCTTTTTTTGACTGCGCTATATGTCGCATGTTCCCAAATAAACTGTTGAAACTTCTAAAGGGAGGTGTTTGAAGTGGAAGAAAAAATGTCTGAGGTAAGAGGAAATAGAAAAAAACAGATTATATTATTATTCTTGTATTTTGGAGCGATAGTAATTATGTTTTTGGGTGCGTTTTTCAGTGCTTTCAGCCTGATAAATAAAATCAGTTTTCAGGTGCTGAGCGCAAAAGTTCCGGGAATTGTTTTTGGTGTTTTGGTTTTTTACATGGGGCTGAAGTATTTTTTGATGGTTTCTGATTTTAAAATTGAACTAATGAAAAACGATACTGTTTTTTCATGGAACAATTTTAAAAAGAAAAATAAAATAAATCAGGAGGAGAATTTATGAAAAAATCATGGAAGGTCATAGCACTTGTTACATTTATCGTTGCTTTGGCAGTCGGGCTGGCATTTGCATTTTCAGCACCGGGGGGGTCTGATCCGACAGGAGCAGCATACTCTGCGACAACGGGAAAAGAAACATTGAATTCAGTAGCAACAACTGCAAACCAGGCATATTATGGAGCAAATTTTGTTTGGACAATGATCACAGGATTTATGGTGTTTTTCTTCCAGTGTGGATTTGCCATGGTAGAGACAGGATTCTGCCGCGGAAAAAATGCAGCACATACTATAACAATGAATTTCATGGTATTTCTGGTAGGTGCAGTTGGATATTTCATATGTGGATTTGCCCTGCAGTTCGGAGGATATGGCGGTACAGCAAGTCTGGGAAGCGGAACAGCTGCAATGAATGCTATGCTTTCGATCCCGGGACTTGGTGGTATTATGGGTCTGAAAGGATTCTTTCTTAATGGAGTAGGTGTATATGATCCAGGTATCTATACCTTATTTTTCTTCCAGATGGTATTTATGGATACAACAGTAACAATTCCGACCGGAGCTATGGCAGAACGTGTAAAATATTCCACTGTTGTCATTACATCCTTCTTTATTTCTATGTTTCTGTATCCGCTTTATGGCAACTGGGTATGGGGCGGCGGCTGGCTGGCAACACTCGGAGCGAATTTTGGCTTAGGTCATGGGGTAGTTGATTTTGCAGGATCCAGTGTTGTACATGCAATGGGAGGAATGATTGCACTGGCTGGATGCGCTGCTATCGGACCCAGAATTGGTAAATTTAAAAAAGACGGGACAATTAATGCATTTCCAGGTCATCATATCCCAATGGCTATCATTGGAACAATCATCCTGTTTTTCTGCTGGTTTTCTTTTAATGCCGGCTCTACACTGAATGCATCTGATCTCAGACTTGCTGTAGTAGCGACAAATACTATGATTGCAGGTGCAATTGGTGGTCTTGCAGCAATGTTTTATATGTGGGCGTTTTATGGAAAGCCGGATCCGTCTATGACAGCAAATGGTGCTCTCGCAGGTCTTGTCGCAATTACAGCACCCTGTGCATTTGTAAATGCGTCTACAGCATTTGTAATTGGTCTTGTAGCAGGTGTTCTGGTATGTATTTCTGTAGCATTTGTTGAGAAAAAATTACGCCTTGATGATGTTGTGGGTGCTATTTCCGTACATTGTGTAAATGGTCTGTGGGGTATTATCGCTGTAGGACTCTTTTCTGATGGATCATATGGCTCAGGTATAAATGGAGTTAAAGGTGGTGTTACTGGATTATTTTACGGAGATGCCGGCCAGTTTGCGGCACAAATGATAGCAGTTGTGGTATTATTTGTTTGGGGATTTGGTGTATCTTATATTTTCTTTAAAATTCTGGATAAATTCTGGGGGCTTCGTGTATCTCCTGAAGCAGAGTTGGAAGGATTGGATATCCCGGAAATGGGTGTTCTTGGCTATCCGGATTTTGCGGCTGTTAAAAATGAACTGGATTATGCATCACCAGATAACGCACCTATTCCTCAGCTGAAAAGATACTATAAATAAAGAAGTATTTTGCGGGGCTTATGGAATCTCGCCCATCTTCAATGTCTCTAACAGAGCAGAACGGAGGAACATATGAAAAAGCTGGAAATTATAATTAAACCGGAGCGTCTTGAAGAATTGAAAAAAATTCTTTCACAGTGTAATGCAAAAGGTCTGATGATCAGTAACATTATGGGGTATGGAAATCAGAAGGGGTATGTTCAGATTTACAGAGGTACAGAAACACACGTAAATCTGCTGCCTAAGCTTAAAGTTGAAACTGTTGTTCCGGAAAAAACCGCTGAGGAAATTGTTTCAAAGATAGTAAAAGAGATTAATACAGGCAATTACGGCGACGGAAAAATATTTATTTATGATGTAGAAGATGCAGTCAGAATTAGAACTGGAGAACGTGGTAACGACGCATTATAATTTAAAAGTTTTCCAGAAACAAAAATACTCCGGATTATTCCGGGGTATTTTTGTTTCAGAAAAAGTAAATGAACACAGAAAGAATGGCGTTATATTTGTTTCTGATGTATAATACTTCCAATAAACAGGAAATAATTCAGTAAAATACAGAGTGGGAAAACGGATGAATTATATTGTTTTTGATCTGGAATGGAATCAGGGAAATGCTGGTCTGGATACAGAACAGGAAGATATTCCTTTTGAAATTATTGAAATTGGTGCCATAAAATTAAGCGCAGACAATCAGATGACGGGGCAGTACAGCCAGTTGGTCAGACCGCAGATTTATCATGAACTGCATCATATTACCAGTAAATTAATACATTTGCAGATGGCAGAACTGGAAAAGGGCATTGTGTTTCCAGAGGCATGCCTGAATTTTCTTGACTGGTGCGGCGATGAGCTTATCTTTTGCACATGGGGACCGCTTGATCTGACAGAGCTTCAAAAGAATATGCAGCACTATGGATTAAGACAGCTTTCTGACAGGCCGCTGAAATATTATGATGTGCAGAAGCTGTTCAGTCTGGCTTTTGATGACCACAAAGTGAGGAGAACACTTGAGTATGCTGTAGATTTTCTGCATATTGAAAAAGATATTCCATTTCACAGAGCTTTTAGTGATGCTTATTATACTGCAAAAGTATTCAATCATATAAAAAACAAAAATATTCTGACCTATTTTTCATACGATACCTTTGTCAAGCCTACCAGCAGAAAAGAAGAAATACACGTTGTTTTTGATACTTATGCCAAGTATATTTCGCGTTTGTTTCCAGATAAAATATCGGCAATGGAGGATAGGGAAGTCATAAGCTGTAAGTGCTACCTCTGCCATAAAAACGTAAAGCGCAAAATAAAATGGTTCTCACCAAATGGAAAGCATTATTATGCGGTTTCTCTTTGTGATAAGCATGGGTACTTAAAAGGAAAAATACGAATTCGAAAAGCGGAACAGGAGCAGGTTTATGTTGTTAAAACAGAAAAATTCATAACAGCAGAGGATGTACTTAAGATTAAAGCCATGCTTCTGCATGCAAAAGAGCAAAAGAGAACCAAAAAACAAAAACAGAGAAAAACAAAATTTCTTCCTTTTTAATTTCTCTTTCTGCTTCGAATTCTTCGTCTGCGCTCTTTTAAACTGTTTCTTCGGGATAAGAACTGGTCACGCTTCATGCGCTTCCGGCGTTTTCTATCATGTTTCAAATCCTGACGACTGTTCAAGAAAGCATAAAGAAGCATAAAAAGAATTAGAATACCGGCAATAATGGAAACCCCAATGATCAGTGCTTTTACATTTACAAATACGACATGATCTTCACTTGGGATGGAAGTCAGACCAATGTCATTTCCACTTACAGTGCTGCTGTTCTGAGTGTCTTTTGCAGCCATGAGCGCAGCAGTGCCAACCAGAGTATTTTGATAAGTATACTGAATGTCTGCAATATGATCGGAACCTGATGGCAGGAATTTCAAAGTAGACTTCAGATCATCAAAAGATGCCATATTAGGAAGAATGACATAGTCAGAAGGGTCGATCGACAGAACAGGGGTTGTATTTTTAAAAATATCTTTTCCTGTATGATAAAAATTATCACTTCCTATGCTGTAGGTCTTATCATTCTCTGCGATATTGACTTTTGTGAAGTTCTGATAACCATAATCAAATAAGGTGACAGTATCGTTAAACTGAGAGGGTGCTTCTTCTTTCAGAACAACACAGATCAGGCGCATACCGTTTTGCTCACAGCCTGTTACCAGTGTCTGGCGTGCTTCATCAGTAAAACCGGTTTTTCCGCCAATGATTCCAGTATATGCGGTTTCACCGGTAATCAGTTTATGCTTATTTGTTTTATAAAAGTCATTATGCTGAGTTGAAGTAGCAGCGAAATGATGTGTCGGAGTATTTCCGATACGATATAGAATATCATTGTTGAAAAAAGCACGTGCAATTAAAGCCAGATCATGGGCACTTGTATAATGGTCTTCTACAAAGAGACCATTGCAGTTTGAAAAGTGGCTGTCTGTGCAGCCGAGGTCCTTTGCTTTCTGATTCATCATAGCAACAAAATTGTCCACATTTCCGCCGACATGCTCCCCAACTGCTGTTGCCACTTCATTGGCTGAAGCAACTAAAATAGCATAAAGACATTGTTCCATTGGCATAGATTCCCCTGCATTGACACCAATAGAAGACCCATCTGAAGGAACAGATTTTACTGCATTTTCAGAAAACGTGACCATTTCATCCAGACTGCTGTGTTCTGCAGCAACCAGACAGGTAAGCATTTTGGTAGTGCTTGCAGGATAAAGCTTTTCGTGTATGTTTTTTCCATAAAGGATAGTACCGGTATCAGCTTCCATCAGGATAGCAGCTTCTGCACTGATCTGAGGACCGGTAGGCCAGCTTTTTATATCATTAGTCTGTATAGGCAGAGTTTTTCGCATATCTGCCTGCTGCTGCAGATCAGAGCTGACAGATTCAGAACCTGTATCATCGGCAAGCACAGGAAGAGACAATTGAAAAAATAAACATGTTATGATACCTATAGTCAAGACCAGTTGCTTTGGAAAAAGTTTTCTGGTACCTTTTTTGGATTTTATTTTAAAGAGATCATTCATAAAAGTGCTCCATTCTGTAAAAGTACTGCCTTATAATAAATCTATTCTAATGAAAGTCAGTCCATTTTACCAGTATTAGATGAAAAATACCTTTTCTTTTTTATACAATAGGTTAAAATAAGAAAAAACAGGAAGAATAAATAAGAAAAAGCAGGAAGGATAAATAAGAAACTATGAGGCTGAGAAATATTGCCGGTGCGCGTGAGGCAATTGAAGAAAATCATTTTGCGGTAAAAAACCCAGCAGAAAAAAAAGGAATATGGAAAGAGGAATTTGGAAACACACACAATATTGAAATAGAAATCGGAATGGGAAAAGGAAAGTTTATTATGGAACTTGCCAGACTTCATCCTGAAAAGAATTATATCGGGATAGAGAAATTTTCCAGCGTACTTTACCGTGGACTGCAGAAAACGGAAGAAGAACCGATGGACAACATACGGTTTATCCGGATGGATGCAGAACTGATTGAAGAAGTCTTTGAAAAAGGTGAGGTCAGTAAAATATATTTGAACTTTTCAGATCCCTGGCCAAAAGACAAACATGTCAAGAGACGTCTTCCTTCCCGGCAGTTTTTGAGCAGGTTTGCGGAAATCATGAGGAAGGATGGAACACTGGAGTTTAAGACTGATAACAAAGACTTATTTGAATTTGCATTGGAGGAGGCCGGTCCAGCTGGATGGGAGATTATTCGGAAAACGACAGATCTTCATCATGATCAACAGATGAATGAGGGAAATGTTATGACAGAATATGAAGAACGCTTTTCCAGAGCAGGAAAATCAATTTGCAAATTAATTATAAAACCAGGAGACAAAGATTAATAATCAGATCAATTTTGCTTAAAAAACCAGATAATTAAAATAAAATAGAAAAGCATCACACTTGAACACAATTTGTTCATAATTTGAACAAGTACATTTCACATAATGTTCTTACAATGAGATTTGAGAATATGAGTATATGGAGGCCTGTGTCTAATGAAATGGAAAAAAAGTGGAAAGGATGATACTTTAAACCAGAATCTGGATTTTAGTATATCGGATGGACAGACAGTTCCGAGTGAATCACGAGGAGACACTGGAACGGTCTTGGAAAAAAAGGATTTCCCAGATAAGAAGAACAAGAAAAAAAGAAATATTGTTTTTTTCCTGATTCTTCTTGTTATTTTCTGCGGAATCCTTTTTTACGTATTTATGTATAAAAAAAGTGATAAAAGCAGCAGTAAAAAAGACATGGCTGAATCTACTACGCAGACGGAAACAAACGTAAAAACAGCAAATGTAGTAACTGCTTCAGGAACATCACGAGTAGGTGTGGTCGATGAGGAGATTAATTTAAAATACCTGTCGACAGATCTGGCAATTGAAAAGATTTATGTAAATAATAACACTGCTGTAAAAAAGGGAGATAAAATCCTGAAAGTTACTGATGACAGTGTTAAGTCTGCTAAACAGGAATTGGAGAATGCACTTGCGAACGCAGAAATCTCTTATCGTGCCGGAGTAATTACAGAAAAGGAATCCGAAATTCAGGCAAAGTATAATTATGATTCCAGTACTCTTGCGGGTCAGCAGGCACAGGATGTTTATAATGCAGCAATTACGACGCTGCAGGAAGCAATTGATACAGCACAGAAAGCAATCGATGATGCTAATTCAGATATTACAGAATACTCGGATGCTGTGAACAAAGGGACATATGATACCAAATATAATGTGACATGGCTTTATAACAAGTATCAGGATGATGTTACACTTCTGAAAAAGAAAGTATCCGACTGGGGTCTTGACTGGTCACAGGTTACAGAAACCAGCTCGTCAGGTGGTAGTGGAAATTCAACATATCTCTCTACGGCAAGGCAGCTGTATACAGAAGTGAATACGGAATACAATGATTATAAGTCGGCGAAATCGAAATATGATGATGCCATGACAACAGCAAAATACGGACTTCAGAAATTACAGCTTCAGATGACATCTCTTCAGAATGCGCTGACAACAGCTAAAAATAACTATACTGAACAGAGTGTCGTTGCGAAGGATACTTACAATCAGACAGTAGCAACAGCAAAAATAGCAAAAGATACTTATAATACAGCTGTTAAAAAGGCGCAGGAGCAGTTGGATACACTGGCGGCAACAAAAGATACGACTCAGAATAATCTGAATAACTTTACAAGTACTGTAGGTGATGGCTACATGTATGCACCAACAAATGGCACAATTATGCATGTGACGGCCAAAGTTGGAAACTATCTCAACAGTTATACAAAAGTCTTTGTATACAGTGACAGCGATATTATGACTGTATCAGCATCTGTGGATCAGGCATCCATTGATAAACTTGATATTGGAGAATCTGCTATGGTTATCATATCAAAATATGGAAATTACACAGGCAAGATTACGAGTATTAATCCCGTCTCAAGCAGTACAAGTAAATCGTCTATCACATATACAGTTACAGTTACTCTGGAGGGTGATATTAGTACGTTAAAAGAGAATCAGACTGCACAAGTCATATTTGGAGTAGGAGGTGAAAAGAATGAAACAACAACAGTCTCCGGAAACGAGGTCACCGGAAATGACATCACAGGAAACAACAGTACAGCATCAAAAGCTGACTGATAAAGTGCGGCACATGAAAAAGAAAACATGGAGATTGATTGGAATACTAGTTATTTTAGCAATTATGGTTGGAGCAGCTTCTTACACGGTATTTATTAAGCCACACCAAAGTGATACAAAGATGGTATATGTGTCAACACCTGTTACCAAGGGAAATCTTACGGTAGGCGTAACAGAAAGTGGTTCTCTGACATATGGCGTGACAAAACAATCCTATGATATCAATATTTCAACATCAGAAACAGAAACTTCAACAGATGAAAGTGACGAGGCAAATTATCTCCAGGTTGAAAAAGTATCTGTTGTAACAGGGCAAAGAATAAAAAAAGGTGATTCCCTGTTGAAATTTACAGATACCAGCATAAAGACCATTCGGCGAAATCTGACAAATGCAAAAACAGAAGCAGAGGTAGCGCTGGAAGAAGCAAAAGAGGAATATAACGTAGAAGCAATTGCAGCAAAAGGAACATATGATCAAAGCGTGGCAGCAGCGGGAAATGCATCAACGGCATATAACATTACCGTACAGAATGCACAGAACACGATTGATGTTGATAAAGTGCAGATTGCAAATTATCAGGAGGATATATTAAATCTGAAGGCGAGTATTCCGGATGCAGAGGATACGCTGGCAGATGCAAAGGATGATCTGGCGGATGCAAAGTCTGTTTATGATGCTGTTGGAACATCAAATCAGATTGTTTCAATCAAATATCAGGGTATATATCTGACAGCAAAGTCTGCTTATGACAGTGCACAGTCTGCGATTGATAAAATCAATGACAGTATTCAGTCAGATGAGGACAGTATTAAAAAACTTCAGGAAGAAGTGGATCTGAACACTGCAAAACTGAGTGCAAATACGGCGGATGCACAGTCTGCACTCAGTGCTGCGAAAGTGACCGGGAGCGAAGCAAGTAAAACATATAAAGCCAAGCTTGAAAGTCTGCAGACAACTATCGAGGATGATCAGAAAGATGTAAGTGATCTGACAAACAGACTCAACGCGTTTGAAGCTTTTATCGGAGATGGAGCTATTTACGCAAAAAATAGCGGAATCGTTACAGAAGTAGATTATAAGGTGGGTGATTACCTTGAAAGCAAGGGAACTATGGTTGCATATGCAACATCCGGTGACATGTCTATTTCTGTAGATGTGGAAGAAGAAGATATTGTAGATCTGGCAGTCGGAGATCCTGCAAATATTACTTTTACAGCCTATCCGAAAGAACAATATACCGGAAAAATTACAGCTATTACAACAACAAGTACCTCTTCCAGTTCAGCAACAGTCAGCTATCCTGTTACCATTTCTGTTTCAGGGGATACTTCAAAACTGTACAGCGGAATGACTGCTGATGTTACATTTGTTACAGAAGAGCACAAAAATACAGTATATGTGGCAAAGAGTGCCATTGTGCAAAAAGATAACAAGAATTATGTGTATGTTCTGAAAAATGGAAGCTATGTACTACAACCGGTTGTAGTTGGTCTGAGTAATGGAATTGAAATTGAAGTAACAAGCGGACTGAAAGGCGGAGAGACTGTTTACATAGCAAGTGAAGTGAGCATATCAGCAGCATCCACCTCAAGTGCTTCGGAAGGAACTTCGGCATCAGATGCTTCTAAAGAGACAAACAGTTCCGGAGATACCAACCAGATGCAGAACGGTAATCTGCCTGAAATGAATGGCGGCGGAGGAATGCCGGGCGGAATGGGAGGTGGTCAATAATGATTAGAAGAAAAGATAAGTTTAATAAATTGAATCTAAAAATAGTACGCAGAAGAAGACTGGCCATTATCACAGGAGTATTGGTTGTTATTATTGCAGTCACCGTTGCTGTTGTAAATATGGAGACTTCTTCAAATTCTTCAGATAAAGTGGTCTATCGTGAAACACAGGTAAAACAGGGACCGCTGACTGTTGGAATTAAGGAAACAGGATCTCTTGATATTGGTACAGTTGATCAGACATTTAATCTGGATCTCAGTAAGTATGTCAGCTCTTCCTCCAGCTCTTCAAGCTCATCCAGCTCCAATAAGGATGCTTTCTCACAGATGATGAGTATGTTAAGCGGGAGCAGTAAAAGCAGTTCCTCTTCCTCGAGCAGCAGCACTTTGGAAGTCAGTGATGTAGATGTGACAGCTGGTAAAAACGTAACAAAGGGAGAGGTACTATATAAACTGACCAGTGACAGTGTGAAAGATATCCGGGAACAGATGGAATCAGATGTCAAAGATGCAAAAGCAGACCTTGATACACTGGAAGCAAGTAATGCGGTATCAAAAGTTACAACAAAAAACACGTATAACTCATCAACAACCTATGGCGGATATGCGCAGGCAGAGTATAATGCTGCTGTACAAACGCTGCAGGATACTATCAGTAATCTTCAGGAGCAGATCACTGCGTATCAACAGGAAATTTCCACGACACAGACAGAAATGAATGCTCTTCAGACAGAGTATGATGATGTTAATGTGACATTAAAAGCATTTACTTACAGTCTGAATCATATGAATTCTGATGAGGATGCAATTAACTATGTTACCTTTGAAAATAACCGCGAAACAGCACAAAAAAATTCAGACAGTCTGGAGACTCAGATAGAAACAGATAAAGATACGATTGACAATGACACAACGAAACTGACAAGTCTGAATGATCAGCTTGGTGCAGCACAGAGAGACCTTGCAACAGGGACACTTAAAGCGAAGGAACAATATGATCTGAGAATGATGAGTGCTCAAACAGCAAAGGAAAGCTATAACGTATCAATAGCATCCCTTACGCAAAAACAGAAAGAACAGTTGGAAACTTATGAAGATGCAGAAAACAAGCTGAAAGAATTTGATTCAACCATATCCAACGGATCAGTTATTTCAGAATATGCAGGCACCATAACTGATGTTCCGCTAACAGTTGGAGACACCATTACAACAGGAGGAACGCTTCTGACTCTTTATGATATTACTAACAGTACCGTTACGGTTGATGTGGATTCTTCCAATATGGATTCTCTGAAGCTGGGAGGAGAAGCCAAAATAACGTTTACTGCTTTTCCGGATAAAACCTACACGGGAAAAATTACTGAAATCGATGAAAGTGAAACAGACAGCAGCGGAAACACAGTATCCCCTGTCATTGTTACTTTATCGGGTGACACATCAGGTCTGTATCAGAATATGTCAGGAGACCTGACATTTATAACCAAAGAAACAGAAAGTGTACTTTATGTTTCGAATAGAGCAATTTCCAGAAATGGGACACAGTCATATGTGAAAGTGAAAGACAGCAGTGGCAATGTGGTTGAAAAAGATGTGACAACCGGATTTTCTGATGGCGAGAACGTAGAAATCAAGAAAGGACTTTCTAAAGGAGATGTTGTGCTGATAGAAAGTACGGTGAGTTAATAATGAGAATATCAGAAATCTTACGTCTCGTTTTTATTAATCTGGCACAGAATAAATTTAAAGTTATTCTGACATCAATCGGTATTGTAGTTGGTTCAGCAACAATCATGATGGTAATTGCCATTGGGACAGGAAGCAAGGAAGAAGTAGCAGAGCAGTTTAAAAATCTGAATGCCGGCGCAGTTGATATTAGTTATGATTCTTCTTCAAGCAGTGCATCTTCCCAGCAGGGAATGGGAGGATTAGGCTTGCCAAGCTTGCCAAGTATGCGATCAAGTGGCAGTGGATTCGGTGGTTTTGGCGGCTCTTCGAGCAAAAAAACGTCTGATTCTATTACGCTTACTTCAAGCGATATGGAAGATCTGCAGGCATTTGTTCCTGGCTTATCCAGTGCAACTATATCGTATACAACAACATCAGATGTAGATGGCGGAGAATTGTCGGCATCGAAATCTTATTCCATTGCAGGTGTGCAGAGTAATTATTTTACTTTAAGTAATTTAAAACTGGCAATCGGGGAAACCCTGACAGATTCTAATAATGAAAGTAAGGAAAAAGTTTGTGTTCTGGGTAATACGGTAGCAAATGACGTATTTGGAAGTACTTATGCAGCATATGGCCAGGTTGTTTATATAGACAGCAGACCATATCTTGTGTCAGGCGTTATATCAGAGATGGGAACGGTAGCTTCAGGAATCAGTCCGGATACAGCTATTTTTATTCCTTATCAGACGGGAATAAAGTATCTGACAGGAACGCATATCAGTCCAACTATTACAGTTATTGCAGAAAATGTGGACAATGTCTCCAAAATCAAAACTGAGGTAACAGATGTTCTGTCGAATTCTTATCCAAATGCAGAATTCACGGTCTCTGATGCCGGAACAAAAATGCAGGCAGCTTCTGCATCTAACCAGACATTGCAGCTTCTGCTGATTGCAATGGCAGTCATTGTTTTTATCGTTGGTGGAATTGGAATTATGAATGTGTTATTTGTCTCGGTTAAGGAGAGAACGAACGAAATAGGCATCTTAAAAGCACTTGGCTGTTCCAGAAGAGATATACTTTTGGAATTTCTGATGGAAGCCAGTTGTATGAGTATGATCGGAGCTGTGTTGGGAATTCTGGTATCACTTGGAATTACACCGCTGGTCGAATTGTTTTCTGTAAGAGTGGATCTGTCTGTCGCAGGTGCTTTGCTGGCATTGTTTTTTGGTGTCATCACAGGTTCCATGTTTGGATTTTATCCAGCCTATAAGGCTTCAAGACTGATTCCAGTAGCGGCATTGAATCAGGAATAATGAAGCGGAAGGGTATGGTGTAAGATATGGCGATAGAGAATAACGAAAATAGGATAAATGAATTAGAGGAAATGGAAAAAGAATCCCAGGAACTCGAAGAAGCAGATGCGCGTGCGGTTGCGGTAGCAAAAGCAAGAAAAGAGCAAAAAAGAAAAAAAGGCAGAAGAAGGCGGGTGTTAATATTTTTTCTGGTACTTGTCATTATTCTGGGAGCTGCGGCAGGTTATTATTTTAATAAAAAGCAGAAAGAAGCAGCAGCAAATGCAACAGTAAAAGTCACTGCGGAAGAAGGACAGAGTATTGTATATGCGCAGATCAGTACAATTTATGGTAATGATGTGACATATACTGTTTTGAAGAAGTCAGCAGTACAAAATCAAAGCAGTACTTCCTCAGGAAACAATGCTTCAGAAAGTACGAAAGGATCGGAAAGTGCTGGCTCCTCAAGCAAATCAAAATGGTCAAAAAGTATGGGATCATCAGGTAGTACAGGATCGTTTTCAGGCAGCTCAGGAACATCCTCAGGCAGTTCAGGAACATCCTCAGGCAGCTCAGGAACATCCTCAGGCAGCTCAGGAACATCCTCAGGCAGTTCAGGAACATCCTCAGGCAGCTCAGGAACATCCTCAGGCAGCTCAGGAACATCCTCAGGCAGTTCAAAACATTCAGGTACTTCAAGCCGGACAAAAAGCAGTGCTGCATCGGAAGGAACTGGATCGGGCACATC
>Ga0302210_10000656_pt1 | contig 15416 bp, 12 predicted proteins | sample II_Fen_E3_2_FD_198793 | JGI IMG/M metagenome (GOLD analysis project Ga0302210, IMG submission 198793) | Peat permafrost microbial communities from Stordalen Mire near Abisko, Sweden - II_Fen_E3_2 | ecosystem: Environmental > Terrestrial > Soil > Wetlands > Permafrost | place: Sweden: Abisko... | reverse complement strand
TAAAGGTGCTGCATCCATGAACCTGGATTTGTCTCAACGCCGTGCCGAAGCCGTGATGAACTATCTGACCAAACAAGGGGTGGAAGCCTCCCGGCTGAAAGCAACCGGTTACGGACAAACAATTCCAGTAGCTAATAATTCGACTGCCGAAGGAAGGGCCCGGAACAGGAGGGTGGAATTTAAAGTTAACTTCTGATCGCTTGGCTGTAACCTAAATCCCCGTTTATTCTCACGAATGGGCGGGGATCTTTTAATGCCTGATACCCTGATTGACCGTGGATTGGAGCGTGCAGTTGATGTAGCCAGGACAGGAAACTGAAATTCAATGTCCGGATATCATTGGACAATATATAGGTGTCCTTTTAACGAACTATTGTTAAGCTTATTTGTTTACATATTATTTGTTTCTTTAATTCAATTCATAAATTAAGTCATTTGTATTTGCATAAAAAAATTATTCTAAAATGATAAGTTCTAAAAAAAGAAACTGGCTTTTAATTGGCTTTTTATCGATGCTGGTATATGTCCCAGCTCAAACATCCGACAATAAGTTCGCTCTGGGGTTAAATTACGTAAAGAACGAATACAACGGGGATTATGGAAATGGTATTTTTAATTTCGGCGGGAAAGAGTGGTTCCATGCAGGAGGTCTGTCATTCACCACTTTTATGAATCCATCTTTTGACTTAGGAGTACAGGCCAGTTTTGGAAATTACGGCTTTGTGGAATCAACTGCTAACCGGTTCTCTGGGTCGAAATTTGATATGTCTTTATTTACACATTACAAACTAAACAATGGGTATTTATTTGGTGCTGAATCCAGATTATCTCCGTTTCTATCCTTAGGACTCGGTTTTGCCAGCTATGGCATAAATAATAATGCCAAACCTTATCCTACTATTGTAACAAATGGTGTTGACCTCATTCTTCCGTTGGGTGTCGGATTAAAATACCAGCTTACCAATTTGATTGCAGTCCAGTATCAGTACCTCTATGTATTTACCAATGCTGATAACCATGACCAGAACAGATCTGATCATTTCTTTGGGACAAGTGCTCACCCCGGCTATAAAGGCGGAAATGATGCCTTCGGACAACATTGGCTGGGATTGGTATTTTCCTTGGGAAGGGAGCCGAAGGATGCTGATGGAGATGGGGTGCCGGATAAAATAGACAGATGCCCTGACACTCCAAAAGGACTTCCGGTGGATGCATTCGGTTGCCCGGTTGATTCAGACAATGATGGAGTGGTTGATTACCTGGATAAATGCCCGGATACTCCTCCCGGCGTCAAAGTAGATACTGCCGGATGTCCGATCGATTCAGACAGGGACGGTGTGCCTGATTCCCGGGATAAATGTCCGGATACTCATATGGGCGTGAAGGTAGATGCTGCCGGTTGTCCTCTTGAAAAGAAGTGAGGTGGGTGCCTGATTCAATGGATAAATGACAGGATTCGGTACCAGTGGATGTTGGATGGGGCAATGGTTGTAGGGTGGTGAGGCCTTCGTGATTTGGAAATTGCGAGTCCCTATTAGTTTTATAAATCCGATTAAACGATTAAACGAATTAACCCATATTATCCCATTAATCTGATTTTTCCTATAAAAATTTAAATTCCAATTCAGAAACAAGATAATAAGATTAGACTCTAAAATCCAGAATTAAAAGAAGACTAAAAGACCTCGACTGAACTGATCAATCGGGGTCTTTCATTTGGATTATGCATTGAGAATTATGTGTTATTTTAAATGTTCCTCCAGAAAACGATCCTGTTCCCAAAGGAGATGCAGGATGTTTTCGCGGGCAACATAACTGTGGGCTTCCTTTGGCAGGATCAACATGCGGGCAGGAGCACCCAGGCCTTTGAGAGCCTGAAAGTACCGTTCGGTCTGTAGGGTAAAGGTGCCTGGATTATTGTCCTCTTCGCCATGAACCAATAAGATCGGTGTTTTCATTTTATCCGCATTCATAAAGGGAGACATGGCATTATACACTTCCGGTGAATCCCAATAGTTGCGTTGTTCACTTTGAAAGCCGAAAGGGGTCAGTGTCCTGTTGTAGGCTCCGCTGCGTGCAATGCCACAGGCGAACAGGTTGGAATGTGTCAACAGGTTAGCCGTCATAAAGGCGCCATAGGAGTGCCCGCCCACCGCAACTTTTTGACGGTTGATATACCCCAACGAATCGACTGCATCAATGGCAGCTTTGGCATTCGACACCAGTTGCTCAATAAAGGTATCGTTGGGTTCTGCCGTACCTTCGCCGATAATCGGGAATGCAGCATCATCCAGTACCGCATAGCCTCGGGTCACCCAATACACAAACGACCCGTAATACGGGAAGGTGAACTCGTTTGAGTTCGCGGTACTTTGTCCGGCACTGTAATTATCCTTGTACTCGGTAGGGTATGCCCATATCAGCAAAGGCAGTTTTTCTTTCTTCGTCCGATCATAACCCACCGGCAAATAGAGAGTCCCGGATAGTTCCACCCCGTCGGTCCTTTTATACTTAATCACTTCCTTGTATACATCCTTGATACTTTCGAAAGGATTAGGGAAATTGGTGATCTGGGTCAGCCCATTCTTTGAATTGATGTTGCGGAAATAATAGTTCGGGTATTCATTCCTGGACTGTATACGCACCAATGCTTCCCCTCTTTTAAAGTCCTCCACATCAACGATTTCTTCCATCTTATCGGTGTATGCTGACTGATACAACCGTTTAGACTTTAAGGTTTTGAGGTTGAATACATCGATAAAGGGAAACTGCCCTTTGGGAGTATGACCTTCACCCACGCTATAAAGGTTGTTGTTTTCAATGGCCAGTACATATTTGCCATATTCATTTTTCACTGTTTCGAAGTTTCCGGGATCGGAATATACATCCTGAAAGTTCCGGTCATTGATGATACGTGGATTCTCATCGCTCCTGGCCGGATTGATCAGATAAGTCTTTTCATTTCGGGTATCATACCATTCATCCTGAAGGACAGCGACAGCGTCATTTCCCCAAATGACATGCGAAAAACGGGAAATGGTTTTAGAGATAAAGGTTGGTAACCCGATAAAAGGAGCTTTCCATTGGTAGAGCGCATCACGGTATTCTACTTTCAATTCAGGATCGCCTCCATCCAGTGCTTCCACATAATAGAGCGTAGCAGCCTGGTCGGGTCTCCAACTAAGTCCGCGTTTGCCTTTACGAACTGCCATAAACCCTTTGGGCAATACTTCCGACAGGGGCACCTCATTCACTATTTTCACTTCCTTGCCCGCCAGGTCATACACGATGGAGAGCTGCGGGAAACGGTTCAGCGGGACAATATAGGTGAAGGGCTTGCGCAACGTAGTAATTAATAAATACTTGCCGTCTGCCGAAAAGGATTCGCCGGCATACATATCCTCTTCTTTAAATAACTCGGCTTTCCCGGTCAGGTCAACCTTATATAATTCGGAGGAAGTCAGGGTTACAAAATTTATCTCGTCGGAGGCATTTTTCAGTAAGTCGGGATACGTCCGGTTCTGGGAAATAGACCCATCACTGACAGACAAGGTAGGGCCAGCGGGTAATTCCCTCTTAGGATCGATTAATGCCGGTCGTACTTTGGGTAAAATTCGTACCAGCAAGTGGAGGCTATTGCGATACCAGTTCAAGGGGTTTCCAAGGTTGGCGTTCACGGTAGGTTCGGTAAGTCGTGTGGCAGTGGCAGTAGCTACCTCCAACACCCAGATTTCCACACCCTTAAAAGCAGTATTGGTAAAGGCTATCTTCTTTTCGTCAGGCGACCAGGTTATAAATGCAATCCGTGGGTTTGCAGGCAATCCTTTCACCTGGATAGGTTCGGTATCCACCACCTTTCGTACTTTCAGATTATGAATGTAATTGACGGACGATCCGATATTGGTCATTGGATTAATACGCAAACCACCCATACTCATTTCCTGTTGGTTTAAATCGTCCAACGTCTTATAAGTGTTGTGGTAGCTCAGCAACATGTATTCTTTTTTTGTGTCGATAGACACCGAAGGGGCTCTTTCGTAATCGGCAAGTTTCAATATGCTTGCTGGAGGAGTTTGATATCTCAGATTCTCCAATGCTATAATAGGTGTTTGTGTTGTTGTCATAAATTAATCGAATTAAAGTAAGTTTTTCATCTGAAAAGCGATTCTTTCATTCCGTTCGTAAAAGTAGACCATTCTTTCGGGATTGAAAAACTATCTGAAAACACCATGAACTGGAACTTACCAAATGTGATTTGTAACATGATTTATACATTAACACAAAAAACAGGTGTTTCTATTAGAAAATTGTAATATTTTCACTCATTAAAATCATAAAAATACAAAATCACATAAAAGTACGAAACAATATTCCTATATTTGCCCAGCTCACAAACTATAATTATTACATTTTACAAAGTTATTTTATGAAAAAACTTTCTACTTTTCTCTTTCTAATCCTAACGCTTTCCCTTTTTGCACAAGCTCCGACTGGTTACTATAGTGGCGCTGAAGGAAAAAACACATCTGCATTACGGACTTCCCTTCAGGCTATCATATCGAATGGTACAACCGATGTTGGTTATGGAGGCCTATGGACTGCTTACAGGACTACTGATGTCAATTCAAGTGGCAATGTGTGGGACATGTATTCCAATTGCACCTTTACCCTGGGAACAAAACAATGTGGGACGTATCAATCTGAATGTGACTGCTATAACCGGGAACATACCTCCCCCCAAAGCTGGTTTAATTCAGCTGCCCCTATGGTAAGCGATATTTTTAATGTTTATCCTACCGACGGAAAAGTGAACGGGTACCGAAGCAATTATCCCTATGGTGAAGTCGGTACAGCAACCTATACCTCCATGAACGGCAGCAAACTCGGTTCATCCAGCTCTTCTGACTATGCAGGAGTTGTTTTTGAACCAATCGATGAATATAAAGGCGATTTTGCCCGCACATATTTCTATATGGCTACGCGGTATGCCGGATTGTGCGAAAACTGGATTGCAGGAGCCAATGTCGTATACAGTACTGCCAACCTGGGATTTACTACCTATGCCATGAATTTATTCCTGAAATGGAGCCGTCAGGATCCTGTCAGTGCTAAGGAAATTTTACGCAATAATGCTGCTTATGGAGTTCAGAATAACCGCAATCCATTTATTGACAATCCGGGATTGGAAGAATATATCTGGGGAAATAAAACTACACAGGTCTTTTCAACTACCACTATTACAACCCCCTATTTAGGTTCTCCATCAAACGGTGCAACGGTTGATTTTGGAAAGGTAGCCTTTCAGGCCACTGACACGGCATCTGTATATATCAAGGGTGCCAACCTGACGGGTGATTTGACAGTGGCCCTGAGTGGTACCAATGTGACTTTGTTCTCTATTCCGGTTACTACCATCAGTAAAGCAAATGTAGAAGCAGGTTATCGCCTGGCTCTTAATTTTTCAGCACAGGCTTTAGGGCTTCAGACAGCTCAACTCACCTTTTCGGGAGGTGGAATTACAACTACTTCTGTTGCCTTGAATGCAACTTCAGTGGATGGTTTCCTTGCTTTATCGGCTAATAATATCACCACAAACAGTTTTACAGCTAACTGGACCTCATCAGCCAATGCAACAGGATATAAGCTGGATGTTTTCTCATTGGTCGGTGATGGCAGTGCAACCCCAACTACCCTGTTGGAACAGGATTTTACAACCGGAAGCGGCACAACCGGTGTGCCATCAGGCTGGACAGCTTCAGGCTTTACAGACAATTCGCTGGCAAGTGCCATAAAATTATCATCCGGAGGCAATACTGGGAAAATAACTACCCCGGTATTGGATCTTTCAACTTCAGCTACTGTTTTGACCGTTAAAGCAAAACAATACGGTAGCGATGCAGGAGCCAAACTGACAGTCCTGGTAAATGCCGATACTCTGGTGAAGTGGACAACCGCTGTTGATTATCAGAGTTTCTCTGTGAATATCCCTATCAAAACAAGTGCAACAACTATTTCGTTATTTGCATTTGCAGGATCAGGTCACCGCGTATATGTGGATTATCTGAAAGTGGCTACCCAGGGTGTTGCCAAAGTGCCTGTGTCGGTTGCCGGATATCCAAAATCAGTGGGAAGCGTATTGAATTATGCAGTGACAGATCTTCAGTCCGATTCTGCCTATTATTATACAGTTACTCCCGAAGGAAATACTACTATCATTTCCGACCAAATCAAGGTACGTACCTTGAAACTGATTAATGGAGTTGATAATCAAAAAGATAATTTGGTTATTTGGACTGCAACAACAGATGGATTGGTGGTTAGAAACCTGCCTTCTGATTGTAGTGTCACGGTGCTGGATATGGTAGGGAGACAAATTCTCTCTTTACGGAACGTTACTGCCGAACTGAAGTTAACCCTGCCTCAGAAAGGAATTTATATCCTGCAGGTGAAACAGAACCAACATTTCAACTCCTATAGAATCCGATACTAAGGATGAATGACAGGAGTAACCACTAGGTTTTATTTTACATTAACGGCCAACTGAAAAACCAACGATTTAAGATGTTTCCTCGGGATATTATTCCGTTGTTTGGTTCAACTGGAAGTAAGTGCGGATGAAGTGGATCTTCTAATGTCTCCGGACGTATTTCTCTGAGAAGCACTCCGGAATGGATGCAAGGTTCAACTTTAAAATATCAGGGAAAGTGCGTATTACACTTTCTATAACACTCTGTAAGTCGGCTCAGTTCTTTACGAACTGAACCGATTTGCTTTTACACACAAGGCCTTGGATATCAGTTCAAGACTAAGCTGTAAAAAAATGGATTTATTTGTATACTAAATACAACTATTCCACCGTTTTAATTGTTACAATACATTAAAGATCCATTTCTCACAGGTATTTGCTAATTCCCGGATTGATTTATTTATTTCAAACCACAAACTAACTACTTTGGAGTATGAAACCACGAATACACTTTTCGATGAACAGAATAATATCTGTTAGTATTTTTGCCTTGTTACTGATTATATTACCGGTTCATTCGGCTATTTTGACCCAATTACCAACAAAGCAAGGGGATACGGATGCCTATACTGAATACAAGGGCAAAATTGTTGACCGTAAAACAGGCACGTCATTAGCATTTGCCAGCTTGATTGTTACAGGGTTGAATATATCAAGCATTTCGAATAGCGAAGGAGAATTTTCTATAAAAATACCCTCTGAAGTCATTGACCCAAAAGTCGTAGTGAGTTATATTGGGTTTAAAAACAAGTCTGTTTCATTGAAGAACATGAAAACGGATAAACTAAAGATAGAATTGGAACCTTCTTCGATTGAGCTGCCGGAGTTAAATGTGATTTCAAAAGATGCTGAGTTATTGATGAGGGCGGTGTTGGAAAAGAAAGGGGTGAACTATTTTAATACCCAAACGCTGATGACTGCTTTCTATCGGGAAACCATTAAGAAAAACCGGACATATGTATCCCTTTCGGAAGCAGTGGTGGAAATAAACAAGCAACCGTATACTTCCTTTAAGTCTGATGGAGTCAAACTCTACAAAGCCCGGAAGAAAGCTGATTATTCAAAACTGGATACCCTGACTTTTAAGCTCCAGGGTGGTCCCTTCAATTCATTGTACCTGGATATTATGAAAAACCCGGAATATCTTTTTACAGAAGATATGTTCACAAACTATGAGTTCTCATTTGATCATTCTACCCATGCTGACAATAAACTGATTTATGTGCTCGATTTTAAACAACGGCCGGCAAAAATAGAACCCTTGTATTATGGAAAGCTCTATATTGATGCACAAACTTTATCCCTGAAGAGTGCCGTTTTTAGCCTGAACATTACGGATAAAGATGCTGCTGCACAAATGTTTATTATGAAAAAGCCTTTCAATGCAAGAGTTTATCCTACTGAGGCCAAATACCGGATTGATTATCAGGAAAAAGATGGGAAATGGTTTTATTCATATAGCCGCATAGAACTGGGACTAAAAATAATCTGGAAAAAACGGTTATTCAATACAAATTATTATTCAACCGTTGAAATGGCTGTGACCGATTGGGGTAAAGGTTCGGAAATCAACTCTATCGATTTTAAAGAGAAACTTAAACCCTCGGTTATTATTAGTGATGAAGCTTCCGGTTTTACCGATCATCAATTCTGGGGCGAATATAATGTTATTGAACCCGAAAAGTCGATTGATTCGGCGATTAGAAAGATTCAAAAACAACTTGAAAGGAAAAAATAAGGAGAGTTTTTATAAAAGCTGCACTTTGAATAAAGAAAATTATTCCTGACAGATTTAATGCAAAGGGAAACAAGAATTGTCTTGTTTCCCTTTGCATTAAATCTAGGTTTCAAAATTCAGGAACATCTCAATTGTTGTCAATAAAGTGGCGTTTTAAAACAAAAATGAGGTAACATGTGTTATGTCTGTACTGGAAGACTGGAAAGATTTTAGCATTTGAAAATGTATTTTTTTTGTATCTTTGCAGTTAATTTCTAAAAAAGATGATTTTTCATCTATCTCTTTAATAAATTGATATTATGTCAGAAGCTATATTAGACCAAGTAACTCAAGGAGACTATAAATATGGATTTACTACCGACATCGAAACAGACATTATTCCAATCGGACTCAGCGAAGATGTGGTTCGTCTTATTTCTGCAAAGAAGAACGAACCGGCATGGATGCTTGAATTTCGATTGAAAGCTTATAGATATTGGGTTACATTAGAAATACCAACCTGGGCTCACCTTGATATTCCAAAAATTGATTATCAAAGCTTAGCTTATTATGCTGCTCCCCGTAAGAATGCACCGAAAAGTCTGGATGAAGTAGACCCTGAATTACTCAAAACATTTGAGAAACTCGGTATTCCGCTCCATGAACGCATGGCTCTATCGGGTGTTGCAGTCGATGCAGTTATGGATAGCGTCTCGGTAAAAACAACATTCAAAGAAAGTTTAAACGAGATGGGTATAATTTTCTGTTCATTCAGTGATGCCGTCGAACATCACCCTGATCTGGTTCAGAAATACATGGCATCCGTCGTACCTTACACTGATAACTTTTTTGCTACATTGAATTCAGCGGTATTTAGCGATGGTTCTTTCGTCTATATACCAAAAGGCGTTCGTTGCCCTATGGAACTATCTACTTATTTCCGGATTAACGCCATGAATACAGGTCAGTTCGAACGTACTTTGATAATTGCTGACGAAGACAGTTATGTTTCATACCTGGAAGGGTGCACAGCGCCAATGCGTGATGAAAATCAACTTCACGCAGCTATTGTTGAAATTGTAGTCATGAAAAATGCTCAGGTGAAATACTCCACCGTGCAGAACTGGTACCCCGGCGATAAAAACGGGAAAGGGGGTATCTTTAATTTTGTCACGAAACGTGGTATCTGTAAAGGTGAAAACTCCAAAATATCCTGGACACAGGTGGAAACAGGCTCTGCTATCACCTGGAAATATCCGAGTTGTATCTTGCTGGGTGACAATTCATCAGCTGAATTTTATTCAGTAGCTGTAACCAACAATCATCAACAGGCAGATACAGGAACCAAAATGCTTCATATTGGCAAAAATACAAGCAGTCATATTCTGTCAAAAGGGATTTCTGCCGGACAGGGTCAAAACAGTTACCGTGGGCTGGTGAAGATAAATAAAAATGCAGAAAATTCCCGTAATTATTCACAATGCGACAGCTTGTTGCTGGGTGATAAATGCGGAGCACATACTTTCCCTTATATGGAAGTTAGTAATGACACATCCATTGTAGAGCACGAAGCCACTACTTCTAAAATTAACGAAGATCAGATCTTTTATTGCAATCAACGCGGTATCTCAACCGAAGATGCCGTCGGGCTTATTGTAAACGGGTATGCGAAAGAAGTGCTGAACCAGCTACCCATGGAGTTTGCTGTTGAGGCCCAGAAATTGCTTCAAGTTACCCTGGAAGGAAGTGTTGGTTGATCCCATGCCTCCTAACATGGGTTTTTCGTTCTGTACAAATATTGCGATTTACTCACAAAATTGAACTTAAAATTAAAACAAAAGATTCTTTGCTCTCCTTTAGGGGTTGGGAGTCGTATTCTAACAATATATGCTTGAAATTAAAAACCTACACGCCAACATCAATGGCAAGGAGATATTAAAAGGACTTGATTTAATTGTTCGTCCGGGAGAAATACACGCCATTATGGGACCTAATGGTGCAGGTAAATCAACATTGGCTTCGGTGCTGTCTGGCAATCAGGCCTTTGAAGTCACCAAAGGAACAGTTATTTTTTATGGTAAGAATTTATTGGAAATGTTGCCTGAAGATCGTTCAAGGGAAGGTATTTTCCTCAGTTTTCAATACCCTGTTGAAATCCCGGGTGTCAGTATGGTGAATTTTATGCGTACGGCCTTGAATGAACACCGAAAATACAATAAACTGGAACCCATGTCGGCTACCGATTTTTTGCGTACCATGCGTGAGAAGAAAGAACTGGTCGAAATGGACAGTAGCCTTGCAAACCGATCGGTGAACGAAGGCTTTTCCGGTGGAGAGAAGAAGAAAAATGAAATTTTTCAGATGGCTATGCTTGATCCTAAGCTGGCTATACTTGATGAAACTGATTCAGGGCTGGACATTGATGCGTTGCGTATTGTGGCAAACGGTGTCAACAAGTTGAAACGTTCGGACAATGCTACCATTTTAATTACACATTATCAGCGGCTGTTGGATTACATTGTTCCTGACTTTGTTCATGTGCTCTACGATGGCCGTATTGTAAAGACCGGAGGCAAAGAGCTTTCATTGGAGTTGGAAGATAAAGGATACGACTGGATAAAGAAAGAAGTGGACGGAGAGTAAGTTTAGTTGATTGGTTAATTAGTTGATTGAGTTAATTGGTTGATTAAGTTAATAATCATCAAATGGTTTTGAAAGAGAGTATACTATTTGTCTTTCTGTTTAAAGTATTAATAAATAAAATATATCCCTGCAAAATTTGTTTCTTTAAAAAAGACAAAGGGGTGAGGTAATATGGAACAACAATATATTGATTTATACAAACAACAACATGAGAACATCAAACAGCATTCTGCTGCTGTGATGAACGACTCCCGTGATGTGGCATTTGCACTGTTCGAACAGCTCGGATTTCCTACTCCCGGATTGGAAAACTACAAGTATACTGACCTGAAAGGACCTCTTTCCATTGACTACGGGTTGAATCTAAACCGTGTTACTATCCCTGTCAATCCTTACGAAGTATTCAAGTGTGATGTCCCAGGGATTAGTTCATTTCTGTTTTTTGTAGTGAACGATGCTTTTTATCCTGTGAACGAACCGAACAACAAATCGTTACCAAAAGGGGTAATCATTGGAAGCCTGAATGAAATTGCCACTACGCATCCCGAATTGCTGAAAGAATACTATGGTAAACTCAGCACCACTAAAAACGATGCACTGGTTGCCTTTAATGGGGCTTTTGCACAGGATGGCTTTTTTATGTATGTCCCTAAAGGAATTATTCTGGATAGGCCGGTTCAGCTTGTAAACATCATGCGTTCGGACGTTGATTTTATGGCAAACAGTCATAATGTGATTATTCTGGAAGAAGGAGCACATGCGCAATTGTTGGTTTGTGACCATACTATGGATGATGTTCATTTCCTTTCCAATCGTGTTACCGAAGTTTTCGTAGGTGAAAATGCTACTTACGAGCATTATAAACTGGAAAATACCCATGTTAAGACCACGAACTTATCTACGCTGCTTATCGACCAAAAAACTTCATCAAGTGTATTGGCTAATGTCATTACCTTGCATAATGGGGTTACACGTAATTCCATTGAGATTGATCTCGATGGTGAGCATTGTGAAACTCGTTTATGTGGTATGGTGATTGCCGATAAAAACCAGCAGGTTGATAATTTTACCTATATCATGCACAATAAACCCAACTGCAGCAGCAACGAATTGTTTAAATACGTGCTGGATGATAATTCAAAGGGCGGGTTTACAGGGAAAATACTGGTAGCTAAGGATGCACAAAAGACCTCGGCATTCCAGATCAATAAGAATATACTGCTTAAGAAAACTGCCAAAATGAGTACCAAGCCTCAACTGGAGATCTATGCCGATGATGTGAAATGTTCGCATGGTGCCACTATCGGTCAGCTTGATGAAACCGCTAAATTTTATATGCAATCACGTGGTATTCCGGAAGCGGAAGCCAAGCTGTTGCTTATGTTTGCTTTCACCGGCGATGTTATTGATAATATACGGATTCATGCCCTGCAGGATCGTATCAAATTATTAGTGGAAAAAAGGCTGCGTGGAGAATTATCCAAATGCGAAGGTTGTATCATCTGCCAGTAATAAAAACCTCAAAGTGTACGCAGTACCTTTGAACGTTTTCTTGTGATTTTCTATGTCTATTTGAAATTGTTTATAAACCTGTCTTTTTAACCCCTGTTTTATACCATGCAACCCAGTATAGATGAATTAAAACAGAAGTTTCTGCAGCCTTTGCCCGGAGTATCGTCTCATTTGAAGATGTCCCCCGCTCGTAGAGTAAAAGAATTTCCCGGATCAACTGATATATTGCCGTTAGCAAGAGAGAGTGCTGTTTTAATCCTGCTTTTCCCGGAGAACGGGAAATTAAAGACAGTCTTTATTAAACGAAGTGAATACGAAGGGGTACACAGTGGACAAGTATCCTTTCCGGGAGGCAAGTATGAACAATCAGACAAAACCTTCCAGGATACCGCACTTCGTGAAACGTATGAAGAAATAGGAGTAGCCCAGGACAAGATAGAAATTATTGGCCAACTGTCAGATTTTTATATTCCACCCAGTAATTTTCTGGTCAAAGTATTTGTCGGATACTCTCCTAATAAACCAGTATTCATAAAGGATGCCAAAGAGGTTCAATCAATTGTCGAGGTTTTTGTAGACGAATTCTACGACCCTGGTAAAATTGTGGAAAAGGAATTTTATTCCTCTTTACAGCAAGTAAGCATAAAAGCACCTACCTATTTAATGAATGGTCTGGAAATATGGGGTGCAACGGCTATGATAGTCAGTGAATTGCTGGATGTATTACAGCTATCTTAATTGCTCTCAAACCTCGACCCTTAAACGCGGAACACTGAACGCGGAACTTTTCAAACATCAAACCTTTCAAACTTATTTAAACTCAACTTATAATGGCCGAAAAAATCAGACTTAATAAATTTATCAGCGACAGCGGTATATGCTCCCGTCGTGAAGCCGACAAATTAATCGAACAAGGTCATATTGTAGTAAACGGTAAGCGGGCTAAATTAGGCGATCAGGTCTCGATAAAAGACAAGGTGACGATGAATGGCAATCTCATTGCTGCAAAAACAGGTGAAGACTTTGCATTTCTGGCTTTTAATAAACCGGTTGGCATTATCAGTACCACCGAAATTGGAGTCAAGGACAGCATTGTCGACTATATCGGATACCATGAACGCATTTTCCCTGTCGGCAGGCTGGATAAAGAGTCCCAAGGTTTGATTTTCATGACCAATAACGGGGATATGGTCAATAAGATCCTGCGTGCCGGAAATAACCACGAAAAAGAGTATCTGGTCACCGTAAATAAACCCCTTACCGATGAATTTATTCTAAAGATGGGCAGTGGGGTCCCTATTCTGGGAGAAATGACCAAAAAGTGCAAAGTAGTCAAAGATTCTGTTTTCTCTTTCCGCATTGTACTGGTACAGGGATTGAACCGTCAGATCCGACGTATGTGCGAACATTTCGACTATGAAGTGGTCAAACTCGAGCGTATCCGGATTATGAGCATTAGCCTCAAAGGATTGCCAGTGGGTGAATGGCGTCAACTCGAACCGAATGAAATCAAAGAAATTATGTCTGCCATAGAGCATTCAACCTCTACCGAAGAAGGTTCCATAAACAGAGGCAAGAGGCCGGAAGAAAGAAGTAAGGAGCAAGAGGTAAGGAGCAAGAATGCAGAACGCGGAACACAGAATGCGGAATCAGGAACGCGGAACTCTTCAAACTTTTCAAACGTCAAACCTTCTAAGAAGACTGCCCGTTCTTCAAATCCAAATCCTAAATCAAGGGACTTGCGTGAACGATCCAGCAATTCGAATGGTAAGAAAACAGGCTCTACCAAAAACATTAAACCATCAACTACCAGCTTTGGCAGCAGGGGGAATAGTAAATCCGGAAAGAGATAAACTTTACATTCAGTGTAATTCCCAAAATGCAGATTGCCATTTAAGTTGTATCCTGTTATTTCCGGTTTTTATTAGTCATGATATTCAGATACAAAAAAACTCTTCCAATACCGTAAGGCATTCGAAGAGTTTTTGATTATAAACATTCTAAATAATGAAAGGTCATCGGTAGTGTCACTCGTATTATTTTACTGAATCAGTTTTCATTTCCTGTACCGGGGCTGCTTCCCGTAGAACATGTTCGTGCCGTTCATAGCGTTCAAACCTATCCGGCTCATTACAGGAATTCCCGCGTTCCCCGTTGAACATGCAGCAATGATCCATGTGGTGGTGCGAGTACCATGCCCGTTCAAAATGTTCCGGGCCATAAGTAGCCATAAGTCCTCCAAACGTAATAGCTGCCGCTAAAAATCCTATTATAAATCTCGTTCTTCTATACATAAGTTTGATTATTTAGATTCGTTACTTTGAGTTGTGTCTTCCTTCCGGGTAGTGGAATCGGTGCTACTGTCCTTTTTGCTTTTGTTTTCACATCCGCATCCCTTCCAACTGTCTTTTCTGCTGCCATGAAACCCAAAACCGGTATCCATCTTGGTTTTAAACTCATTATATTCTTCCTCACTCATATTCCTGACTTTATCAGCCCAGTAAAATATCTTCCCCTGCATGGGGTGATGGTGGTATCCGTGGTGATACCCATATCCGTGACCATTCCCATGTACCGTACTGCAACAGTCGTTGTCAGCTCTGTAACCGGGTCCACATTCGCACCCATGATCGTAGCCATGTTCATAATACCCGTATCCCCTGCACCCCCGGCTTCTGTGCCCACAGTGAAGCAGCCGTAGGATGGCAAAGAAAATAAAAATACCCACTACTAATTTCGGCATAAAGAAGAACAATGCTCCTACGGCGATGCCCGTTAGTATGACGCAAAAAATTGAATGTCTCATGTTAATTATTTTTTAATTGATTGTTGAATTTTTGTTTAGTCTAAAGCTTAAAGTCTAAAGTCTAAAGTCAAATGTCTAATGTCCTTTGTCTTTAGTCTATTTACAACACCTTTGTTTCCATTGGTTCTTGAACTGTTCTTTTTCCTCTTCGTTCATTTCCATGAATTTATTGCGAAATGCAGGATGCATGAACGGGCGACTGTGCCCGTGGT
>Ga0302210_10000651_pt1 | contig 15461 bp, 15 predicted proteins | sample II_Fen_E3_2_FD_198793 | JGI IMG/M metagenome (GOLD analysis project Ga0302210, IMG submission 198793) | Peat permafrost microbial communities from Stordalen Mire near Abisko, Sweden - II_Fen_E3_2 | ecosystem: Environmental > Terrestrial > Soil > Wetlands > Permafrost | place: Sweden: Abisko... | reverse complement strand
TACTTTCCGATAAAGTGACTGCAGCTTTCTTTAATTGATCAAAATAAGCCTCTAATTGAGTCCGTAGTGCATTTAATTCTTCGTCAAATGAATCAATACGCTGCAATTTTATTCCAAAACTATCCCGTAATTGGATCAGTTCAAGAACGGAAGTAACTTTATATTTCTTTTGAAGTGTAAAAAGTTCACTGAGGCGGCTTTCTACCCATTCAAGACGAATTGGATTAAATTCAACACGTTCTTCAAATGTATGCATTTCTGCTGAAATGTCTTTTAATTCAATAAGCGAGGATTGTAATCTGTCGTACCAGTTATTCCCATCTGGAATAAAATTCTTAATATGAGATAAGGCTGATAATGTTTCTTTTAACAAAGGAAGAGAAGCATGATCTTCTTCCAATAACTGCTGCGATTTTACTAATTCCGATTTAATTTCTTCCGCATGGCTTAATGTTTCCTGTTCAATTTCAAGTTCCTTTTGTTCGGGCTCTAATAAGTTGGCATCTGCCAGTTGTTGAAATTGGAACTGGATATAATCCAAATCAGAAGACTGTTTTTCAGCTGTCTTCTGTAATTGTTTAAGATCCGATTGCCGGTTCCTCCAAAGGGCATAAATCTGCTTATAAGTTGATAATACTTGTACATTTTGAGCGATTGTATCAACAACATCCAACTGATAACCGACGTTTGAAAGTAATAAATTCTCATGTTGAGAATGGATATCTATCAACCGGAGAGTCAGATCACGTACAACATTCAATCCTACCGGGGTATCATTAATGAAAGCCCTTGATTTCCCTGTATTAGTAAGTTCCCTACGAATGATACAAAGTTTTCCTTGATTATCCAGGTCGTTTGCTTCAAAAAAACCCTTTAAATGGGAATAAGTAGAAATATCAAACTCGGCTTCTATAATACATTTATCAGCATCTATCTTTATAGATTTCGAATCTGCCCGTTGACCTAAAATAAGTGACAAAGCACCCAATATGATCGATTTGCCAGCACCCGTTTCACCTGTAATAACAGACAACCCGGATTCAAAATCAATACTTAATTCAGTAATTAAAGCATAATTTGAAATATGTAACGATTTCAGCATAAATTATTATTGTTTTAAAGAACAAAAGCTTCATCAGAAAGTCTTTATAGACAGCATCAACGAGACTCGTGAATGAACAAGCGAAAAGAATTAAGGCTTTAAAATCTTCTCATACCGGGAACTCTGGGTAGGGTTTACATCGGAAAGTACTTGTACAGCATCTGTTTTTTCCTGTGTGGTTGCTTTTGAAAAGATATTGATAATTTCATCATTTTTTGCATCCAGGAAGGATGATATGGCAATAGCAGAAGGTGTTGAACGGTTAGTTTCTCTCAATACCGGTAACCCTTCAGCAATACGGGCTCTTGCATTCGTTGAATTCGTTGACATTTCATCCAGTCCTAACCGGTGATATTCATAGAAATAATTCCTGTATTTTTTAAATGCTTCATCCAATAAATTATTAACCAGGGCATACCGGTTTTTTGTACTTTCAAAAGCTTTCCAACCGGCCAGGTCGGCCCCCTGAGCAGAGTTTACAATACTTTCAGCTGCCTGGAATGAAGAAGTTCCTCCGAGCCTGGAATAAGAATCCATATCATACCCGATAATAATATAGGCGTAATAGGCTAAAACAGCTGTTAGATTGGAAGTAATTGTATTCTGGTTCATTTCCAGTTGGTCAAATTCTTTATAATTAAACGTAAAGTTGACGTCCTTGAAATTAAACAAAGTACTATAATACGTTGAGTTATAAATGGGGCGGCGTGATTGAATTTGAATTTCTGAAGTAAAGGCATCTCCGTCTACTTTCTTGAGAATTATATTTAAAGTGCATTCAATCCTCTCATCATTGGAAAATGTCAATTCTGTCCATTTCCGGTTATTCATAAATTCTGAAATAGACTTAGTGAGGGTATTGAAAACAGATTTATTTGTTCCTTGTATCTGATCGGAATTGATTTGTACTGTACAATTTAATTCCTGAGCATGCATAAATCCGGCAAAAAGCAGGAAGTTCAGTATAAGAAGCCAATGTTTCATATTGTTTTCAATTAAAAGTTTTCTATTCTCAGAGTTCAACAAGTTGTATAATTTCACCGATGATATCTTCAGCAACATCATGCTTACTTTTTAATGCAAATTCAGTTTTGGAACCTGAGCGGTGAAGAATACTAATTTTGTTTGTATCATAACCAAATCCTGCTTGTTTATCCTGTAATGAGTTGAGAACAATAAAATCAAAATTTTTCTTTTCCATCTTACCTTTAGCATTGGCCTCTTCATTGTTTGTTTCCAGGGCAAAGCCTACCAAAAATTGTGATCCTGTTTTCATTTCCCCAACAGAAGCTGCAATGTCTTGTGTGGGTTTTAGTTCCACCATCAGGTTTTCATTTTCTCGTTTCAATTTCGTTTGAGCCTCTTCAATAGGTGCAAAATCGGCAACAGCTGCGCATAATATTGCTCCATCCATCCCATAGAAACGATTCATCACTTCATCATACATTTGTTTAGCTGAATCCACATCAACCCTTTCAATATTGGGATGGATTGTTTTCAGCTGCACCGGACCGGCTATAAGACAAACATCAGCACCTTGTTTGGCACATACCTCAGCAAGGGCAAATCCCATTTTCCCTGTTGAATAGTTTCCTACAAAACGTACGGGATCAATCTTTTCGTATGTTGGACCGGCAGTAATCAGTATTTTTTTTCCATTTAATGGTTTCTCCGTAAAATAATCATCCAGATATCGGACTATATTTTCAGGTTCTTCCATCCGGCCTTTTCCTTCCAGGCCACTGGCTAGTTCCCCGAATGATGGTTCTACAATCAGGTTTCCTATGGATTTAAGTGCTTCTAAGTTTCGGTGCATGGCAGGATGGGCAAACATATCCAGATCCATGGCAGGTGCCACGATGACCGGGCATTTGGCAGACAGATAAGTAGTAAGTAATAAATTATCGGCTATCCCGGCAGCCATCTTCCCGATAGTATTGGCAGTGGCCGGAGCAATAAGGTATGCATCAGCCCAAAGCCCTAAGTCCACATGACTATTCCAGTTGCCATTAGTCGGATCAAAGAAATCAACCAGCACCGGGCTTTTTGCCAGCGTAGCCAATGTCAACGGAGTGATGAATTCCTTTGCCAGTGTTGTCATAATAACCTTGACTTCTACACCTTCCTTCACTAAAAGACGAATCAGTTGTGCAGATTTGTAGGCTGCAATACTTCCTGTAACTCCTAAAATTATTTTTTTCCCTTGTAACATGTACTCTGAATTTACATTTATACGAATGAACAATTTTACTTGTAGTTTTGCATGTTCAAATTGAGATTATTTTCATATCCCGATTCATATCGATTCATCTACAAAAATACAAAAATGTATTGAACTTAGTGCAAACAAAAAAAAGATAAAAGAACATTGTGTTAATAACAGCACCATGTTCTTTTATCTAAACGTAAATAAGAAATTGAAAATAATTATTTCAATTTATCTTTTATCGGATTGCGATAGTACACCTTGTCTTCCAGGAATTCTTGTGTAGCTATTAATACTGCTTTGGGCAGCTTTTCGTAATAACGCGAGATTTCAATTTGTTCTCTGTTTTCAAAAACTTCTTCGATATTCTCATTAAACGAAGCAAATTCGAGCAACTTCTTGTCCAGTTCTGCTTTGATTTCAACACTAATTTGATTGGCACGTTTACCAATAACTTTAACTGTTTCATATACGTTTCCAATTTCTTCACTCATCGAGTTCATATCACGGGAAATGGTATTCAAAGGAGCATTTACTTTTTTATAGTCCATAATGCAATTATTTTATTCTTTCACTATTTTTTTTGATTCACTCAATATTCTATCGGCTTGTTTCTTGTATTTGCCGGTTGGAAATTCATTGATATAGTTGTAGTACTCATCAATGGCATTGCGATACCGTTCAGCTTTTTTCTCTTCAACACTTTGTACAGCCTGTTCATACTTTGAGTCAAGCATTAGCATTAATAGTTCTTCACGATAGGACGTAGAAGGATACTTTTTCAAGGCGTTTTGTGCTGTTATAACTGCCGATTCATAATTATTCCCCATATAATTTCCCAGGTTATAATACAGTTTAGCATTCATATAAGCTTTAAAAGCTAACTTATTGGTCATTTCTTCAAGCAATTTATTGGCTTGGGGCACTTTATCACTTTCAGGGTAAACATCCAAAAATTCCTGTAAAGCTGTTATTGCATTATTGGTTGCTGCCTGATCTAGCCGGGCATCCGGGGAATCCAGATAATAGCAATATCCAATCATAAATTTGGATTCGACTACATATTTTCCTTTTGGATAAGTTTTTACGTAAGTTTTATAATACTCACTTGCCGAAAAATAATCCTTCTGGCCCATATACGATTTCGCCATATAGTTCAGTACAGTTTCTGAACGATCTGTTCCTTTATAATAGGTGGCGATAGCATCAAATAAAGTGGATGCCCGCATAAAATCACCTTTATTGAAATACTCTACAGCTTTTGTATATTTCAACTCAGCATCATCCGATTTTAATGTCTTTTGATACTCACTACACGAAAACAGGGTTAAAACTACTGTTAAAAGAAGAAACGAGGTCTTTTTCATATAAAAATTTGGAGTGCAAAAATAGTTATTTTATCAGGAATAAAAAAATATAATGTTTCAATTTAACAAAACTAGAGTTTTTTAAGTGCTTGCTGTGTAATTATTTTGACAAGTACTTTTTAAATCCTTCGGTATATATCACCTGGGGTTTTCCTGCTTTATCGGTGTAAATCAAATAACAATCCATATTTGGTACACTTTTACAAAGCTTTAAGCTCTTTTCCACGCCCAGAACCATAAAGGCAGTAGCATAGGCATCAGCCTGAATACAGGTGGAAGCCACTACGGTTGCACTTAATAAGTTGTGTACAACCGGATACCCTGTTCGCGGATCAATTTCATGGGCATATTTTTTCCCGTTTAAATAATAGAACTTTCTGTAATTCCCGGACGTTGTCAGACCGCAATTACTGATAGAAAGAATCGTTTGAATTTCAGTCACGGTACTGGTTGAATCGTCAATCGGTTTATCAATGCCAATCAGCCATTTTTGACCTTCACTGTTTACTCCTTTACAGACAATCTCACCGCCGATTTCAATCATGAAATTCTTGCAGCCATTAGCTTCCAGTAATTTGCCGATAATATCGGAAGATTGTCCTTGTGCCAAGGCATTTGCATCAACAAGTATATGAGGATCCTCTTTTATTAATTTGTGATTCTCAAGCTTTACTTTATGATATCCGATATAGGGAAGTATTTTTGAAACGTCAGGTATTTTGGCATGTGTTGTATTTCCGAATCCAAATCCCCAGGCTTTTACCAACGGGCCCACGGTAATATCAAACGCACCGTCGGTATGAACTGAAACTTCGGTTGCCACCTTGTACATCTCTTCAAAATCAGCATCCGTCCTGACTGTCGAATCATTCCTGTTGATCCTGGAGATAACAGATTGAGGAACATACGTTGAGAGGGAAAGATCGAATTCATGCAGCCTCTTTTCAATTTTATTTTTTAAATCAATCCCATCCGGCTGTTGGTAGGTAGCCGAATAGGTAGTGCCCTGCGTTGCACCGTCATTGTGTATATAGGTTATTTTAGCTTTCGACTCTTCCCTGTTTAATTTAAAGACAAGATAAACTCCCACAGCAAAAACAATTATCACTACACCGGAAAGAAGCGGTATGATTAAATTTTTCTTCATCCTTTTAATTTTGTCAGTTAATAATCAAATAAAAGTCTCTTTCCACGGACTGTCTCATCGAACTGCCCATTATCATAGACCAGATTGCCATTTACCCAGGTCTGCAATACCGAAGCATCAAATGTAGTTCCTTCAAAAGGAGACCAACCGCATTTGTATAATATATTATCGACATTAACGGTCCAGGGTCGGTTTGGGTCTACCAATACCAGATCTGCAAAAAAACCGGCACGTATAAACCCACGTTTCTCAATCCGAAACAATTCTGCCGGGGAATGGCACATTTTATCTACTACTTTTTCCAGGGTAAACAGCCCTTGTTTTACCAGTTGCATCATGGCAACCAAAGAGTGTTGTACCATGGGGCCACCCGAAGCGGCAGTCAGACAAGAGCCTTCTTTCTCTGACAGTAAATGGGGGGCATGGTCAGTTGCAATGACATCAATTTTATTTGAATTTACGGCATCTATTAATGCCATGCGGTCGTTTTCAGTTTTAATGGCAGGGTTCCATTTGATCCGATTGCCATAGCGGGCATAATCAGCATCGGAGAACCATAAATAATGGACACAGACTTCGGCTGTAATTCGTTTATCTTTCAGTGGTATGTCTCCGGAAAACAGGCTCATTTCCTTTGCTGTCGACAAATGGAATACGTGTAACCTGGAATTATATTTTGTTGCCAATTCCACGGCAAAGGCCGATGATTTATAACAGGCTTCAGCACTTCGGATAAGCGGATGATACCCGATCGGAATATCTTCTCCCAAAAGGGCTTTATAATGTTGGATATTTTGTTGAATGGTAGGTTCATCTTCACAATGCGTTACAATGAGCATTGAGAGCTCCGAGAAAACCCTGTTTAAGGTGACCTGATTATCCACCAGCATATTGCCGGTAGATGAACCCATAAACATTTTCAATCCCGCGACTCTATGAGGATCGGCTTTCTTCAACTCCTCCATATTATCGTTGGTGACACCCATTAAAAAGGAATAGTTTGCCAACGATTTGGTAGATGCCAGAGTATATTTATCTTCTAACAGTTCAATAGTTGTAGCCTGAGGACGGGTGTTGGGCATATCCATATACGAAGTAACTCCTCCTGCAACTGCTGCCCGGCTTTCTGTATAGATGTCACCTTTTTGAGTCAGGCCGGGATCCCTGAAATGTACCTGGTCATCAATAACACCCGGGATCAGTAAGAGTCCTGTTGCATCAATCTCAATACAGGGTTCCGGAACTTCAACATATTCAGGACCTTCATAAACAGCTTTGATATGCTCACCGGAAATCAACACAGAACCTATGAAAGTTCTGCCTTCGTTTACAATAGTGGCATTTCGAATAATTTGCAATCTACTCATAATTTCCAAATATTCAATATCTTGTTTTAAATTGCCAATTGGTTATGGTACCAGTTCCCGGGCTATCGATTATGAATCCTACTATCCATTTCAAATTTAAAGTATTTGACTAATGACTGTCTTTTTTTGAGGATATTTTCGGAACAGGCTGTTTAATTTCAACTGGATAACTCCAAAAAATGCTTCCCCAAATATCCCGCCACTCATTTTAGAGGTTCCCAAAATACGGTTAATAAAAATGATAGGCACTTCTTTCAGTACATATCCACATTTATAGGCTGTAAACTTCATTTCAATCTGAAATGCGTACCCTTTAAATCGGATCCTGTCCAGCTCTATTGTTTCAAGCACTTCCCTGCGGTAGCATTTAAATCCGGCGGTGGTATCAGCCAAATGTACTCCCAGCACGAACCGGACGTATTTTGAGGCAAAGTAGGACATCAATACCCTCCCGATAGGCCAGTTTACTACATTCACCCCGGTTACGTAACGTGAACCGATAGCCACATCGGCACCTTGATTGGCACATGCATCATATAACTTGTTCAAATCAGTTGGATTATGCGAAAAGTCGGCATCCATTTCAAAGATATATTCATAATTATGCTCCAAAGCCCATTTAAATCCGGTTATATAAGCTGTTCCCAAACCTAGTTTTCCTTTCCTTTCCACCATAAATAGGCGGGTTGGAAATTCTGCCTGCAATGTTTTCACAATAGCTGCCGTACCATCAGGTGAGCCATCTTCTATGACCAGGATATCGAAATGTGTAGGTTGTGCGATTACTGCACGAATAATGTTCTCGATATTTTCCTTTTCATTGTAGGTAGGAATAATAACTAAATTTAATTGCATAATTACTAAATTAGATGGCATAATAATGAGATTTGAAGGCATAAATAATTCAGTTTAGGGATTCCGAAAGGGTGATTGTTATTTAGTTAGTCAACCGGTTTTTTCAATGCCCGATATCTGTATTTCCCTTAAATATTGCTCTTGTTTCCTATTCTGATATGTTGCCTTTTCCCCTCTGTTTGTCTGGCTTTTATTGTTGCTAATCTCCGGTTGCCTCCCATCACACTTGTTCTGCCCTGGCTTCCGGTATTCTACTCTTCACTTATTTTAAAAAGACACGATATTAATTCTTATTCTTATTCCTGGTACTTGAATTGTATCAGTCCTCTTCTAAAAAACATATATTTCCGAAGGCGTTAGTCTCTCCAGGGTAATCAACTGGACATCTTTCCCCACAATGATCTGTTTGTTTTCTAAATAATTCTGAATGGTGGTATAGGCCACATCAGGCAAATTATTTTCACGGCTTAAATGACACAGGAATATATGTTGTAATTTTTGATTGTAATTCTCGGCTAAATATAGTCCGGCCTGATCATTGCTCAAATGCCCGGTATCCGCAGCGATTCTCTTTTTCAGGTGTATCGGATAAGGCCCTTGTTCCAGCATTTGCACATCATAATTGGCTTCCAGTACGATAAAGTCAGCCAAGGCCAATTGAGCTGCCACTTCTTCCCCTATAAAACCTAAATCAGTGGCAAATGTAAATCTTTTATCTTGATACTCTATGGTATAGCCTACGTTATCGGTGGCATCATGCGATACAGGGAATGCTGTTATTTTATAATCACCTACCTGAACTGATTCGTTTTTTTCAATATACTTCTTGCTGGTATACAATTTCTCTGTGACACAATAACTTCGTTGAATACCTTCGTGTACTTGACGCGTGGAATAAATAGGAATCCTGTGTTTTTCACCTAACGGACCCACAGCCTTGATGTGGTCGGCATGATCGTGTGTTACAAATACTCCCCAGATATTCTCAAAGTCCAACCCCAGATTCCGTAAACATTTGCGAATGGATCGAACTCCTATTCCTGCATCTATCAAAATCCCATTCGAAGCATTGCCGATAAAATAACAATTTCCACTACTCCCACTTCCAAAACTTTGAAAACGCAATTTATCCATTATCTCCTTTTAAGTTTACAAAATTAACACTAAAAACGGAAGTATGACTACAAATAATCGGAAATAACGTTAAGTGAGTATAATCGAATAGACATCTATCTAATAAACAAACAGATAGAAAGTTATTCTATCTGTTTGTTTATCCAAATTATCTGATTCTATTATATCAGAATCAATCTGAAAGCCCATATTTAAGAAAATGGATGCTGTGATGTCTTTCAACTTCTTGTTTTAAGATTGCCACTGCAATCTATCCCTTCACGTAGTTTCAATACAATTATTTAATCCGTTCATTTTGGGATAACCTATCTGCTTATGATAGGAAATCCCACTCTATATTATTTTTTTAATTTATTTTAATTTATAACAACTTAAAGTATTTATTGTTCACACGATAAAATCTGAACTAAAGCATATTGCAAATTAATGAATCAAAGATTTATTTTTTAAATTTTAAAAATTTAATCTCTGCATTTCTGATTTCTTTAGTCTTAACGATAAGCTGTTTCTTCATTTCCATATTTTTTTTCTCCAATTCCATGATAACCGGAGCAATTACCGTCCGTTCCGATTCCTTTTCTGTACTGGCATATTTGGCACGCAGATCTGATAATTCTTTTACCTTGTTGTTCAGTTCCACCGTGAATTTCTGCAATTCATTCCATAGTTTAAGAGCTTCCGCACTTTTGAACTGATTAACACGGTTATAAACCAAGGAATCATTGATAACAAATTCTATTTGTTTTTCAGTTACAGGCGAGGTGATGGCAGGTATCTGCGCACTATCCGGCGTTGGAATAGCGGCCTTACGGTATGTTTTAAGCTGCGCAGCCATGCGAAGATACTCTTTATCCTCCGAATGGAGAATTGTCTTTTCACGGGCAGGAATAAAGGTATATATCATCACTTTTCCGGCCTGCTGATATCGATCGGTGGCAAACCAGCCGATCTGCCGCTGTTCGTCAATGACCATCATGTAATCATTGAAAGGTGAATTAAAGGGCATCCCCACATTTTCAGGTGCCAGATAGGTATTCGTAGATGGATTATACCGGGTGATAAACAAATCATATCCTCCTATTGAATTCAATCCATCGGAAGCAAAGTAAATGGTAACCCCATCGGCCAGTAAAAAGGGATAGTTTTCGTTAGCCTGTGTATTGATCATGTCCGATATGGAAGCCTTCTCCGACCAGCTATCGAGCAATTTGTACGAAGTATAGATATTCATCCGGCCTTTAATAGAATCGGAGAAAAACACCCGGTCCTTCCGCTGGGTCATGTACTTTATTTTATCGACCTTACGATGCCCTTTTAACTGGATCGTTTCCTGGCTTAAGCTTCCTAACTCACTGTTGAATTTATAAAATTTAAGGAAAGTATCTTTGTTCACAACCACGCTGTCCACAATAGAGACATCTTCAACCCGGGCTAATAAACGGGCTGCATTTTCAGCTTTCTTTACTTTTACAAGACATTCGGCAATCCGGCTATCCTCCGGTTTCAACGTTGCCACATATTTCTGATACGCCAACACAGATTCCTCATACCGGTATGAATCGGAGTACAAATCGCCCAGGTATAAATCACGTAATGGATATTTGCTCCCTGCTTTCTCAAAATGAATGATCGCTTCTTCCACATCCTTCAACTCGTAACAGCAGCGGGCATACCGGAAGTTAAACAGCCCGTCATTGGGTTTTTTCTTCAACAAATCTGCGTAAACCGAACGGGCTTTCGAGTATTGTTTATTATTAAAGTATGTTTCAGCCTGCGAAATGCTCTGGCAAAACAGGGTTGTAGTAATAAACAGTAAAAATGCAATCAACTTATATTTCATCCTAATAAGGTTTGGAATTAATCGGTAATGACAATATTACAAAATTACTACTATTTAACGATAAACCGTTGGTTTTGTTTGTAAAGGTCTGTTATTTTTTTACTCTTTTGAGAATAACCGGAGTTCCATTTTTACTTTTTGCTTTAATTTTCTCTAAGGCGTCACTTTACCTTTTTTCAGGTTATATCAAACTTTTAGTATCGCGATTATCAGAAGCAAGCAGAAGCGTAGACCGATCCCAATAATTAATTCAATCCAAAAGAGTCGTTTTATTCGTTTTATTTCTATTATTTTGCAGTTATAAATTAAATCAACCCAAATGAATTCAATTGAATATTTCCCGATAGTGACCGAAGAAGGAGTGGTAACAGGCAAAGCATCCCGGAAAGAATGCCATTCAGGCACATTTCTATTGCATCCGGTCATACACTTGCACATATTTAATTCGCAAGGTGAATTATATTTGCAAAAGCGGGCCCTGGACAAAGACATTCAACCCGGGAAATGGGATACTTCGGTGGGAGGTCATGTCGATTACGGTGAAGATACCGTAGTGGCGCTAAACAGGGAAGTCAGGGAAGAACTTGGGATTACAGATTTTAAGCCAACATTCCTGCAACGGTATAAATTCGTTTCCGACAAGGAAGCCGAATTGGTACATAGCTACTACACCGTTTACGATGGCACAATAATGCCTGATCCCGTAGAAATATCCGAAGGTAAATTCTGGAAAAGGTCAGATATCGAGAATCAACTGGGAACTGACGTATTTACCCCTAATTTTGAGAGTGAATATACCAGGGTTATCAGGGGGTTGAAAGTAGTAGGTAGTTGGTAGTCGATAGCTGGTAGTTGGTTGGCAGAAACCTTATTAGATTCCAACACCATCACAAATTCTATAATAATTAAGTAGGGGATGAATCATATACTGCTGCAATCTGACTCCCCTTTAGGGGTTGGGGGTTAAGCAAAAGAATGGCCGGTCATTAAAAGGGCCGGCCATTCTTGTTTTGTATGCTTTAAAATGTTATTCGTTATCTACAGCTTCCAACTCAATCATTAATGAGTCTTTAGGGATACGAACACCCACTTCAACATTTATTTTCTTAATACGTGCTGTAAAAGGCATTTCGATGCGGTTTATCATCTTCATGGCCTCTAACGTAAGGAGTGGTGCTCCTTCTTTTACAACATCTCCCTCTTTCACAAAAATACTCAGAATAGTTCCAGGTATGATGGATTGAATATCATACGGACTTGGATTAACCCAAGGTTTGCGATTCTGATATTTTCTGGTCAAGAGAGTTTTGTATTTTCGTGCAGTAACTGCAAAATCTACATAGTGTGGTTTTTCTGTTTCCATATTTTTTGGTTTAATTTCAATTGAATGAATTTACAATCTTGAAATTTACAAATTACCGATTGCCTTCAATTACATTGGAGTGATAAATTGTAAAAATGGTCCGTCTGGTGGCGGATTGTAAATGAATAATTGAATTGTTCATCAAAATGGTGGAATACCATGTTTCTTTGCAGGACGATAATCGTCTTTATTTTTCGAAACTTCCAACGCGTGCAATAAAAGTTCACGTGTTTCAAACGGTTCGATCACAGCATCAATATATCCTTTCGAGGCAGCCACGTAAGGGTTTGCAAATTTCTCGATATATTCCTGTACTTTTTCCTGACGCATGGCATCTTCATCTTCAGCTTCCATAATTTCCTTGCGGAAAATAATATTTGCTGCTCCTTCAGGTCCCATGACAGCAATTTCAGCTCCAGGCCATGCAAACATGAAATCAGCACCCAGGTGACGTGAATTCATGGCTATATACCCACCACCATACGCCTTACGAAGGATAACGGTAATCTTCGGAACAGTAGCTTCGGAATAAGCATATAACATCTTGGCACCGTGACGAATCACACCGGCATGCTCCTGATCAACACCAGGTAAATAACCGGGCATATCTTCCAGGGTTACAATCGGGATATTGAAAGCATCGCAGTAACGGATAAAGCGGGCAGCCTTATCGGAAGCGTCACAATCAAGCACTCCGGCCAGATACATAGGTTGATTGGCTACAAATCCAATGGTCTCTCCATTCAATCGTCCAAAACCAATCACGATATTCGCAGCCCAAAGTTCATGAACTTCCAGGAACTTAGAGTCATCAGCAAGTGCTAAGATAACTTCGCGGACATCATAGGGTTGTTTTGGATCGGATGGAATAATATTTTCAATATTTTTGTTCGATTTAGGTTCCTTGGGTTCAACACTCAGTGCCTTCTGGAGGTTACTGTGTGGTATTAATGAAACCAGATCCTTAATTTGTTGAAAACATTCCAATTCACTTAAGGCATAGAAATGAGCATTTCCTGTAATTTCAGCATGAACCCGTGCACCGCCTAAATCTTCCTGGGATATTTTTTCACCCAATACAGTTTCAATCACGTTAGGTCCGGTGATAAACATCTTGGAAATGTTCTCCACTACAAATACAAAGTCAGTCAGGGCTGGAGAATAAACAGCACCTCCGGCACAAGGGCCTAAGATGACAGAGATCTGTGGAATAACGCCTGAAGCCATGGTGTTGCGATAAAAAATCTCACCATATCCTGCCAACGCGCCAATACCTTCCTGAATACGGGCACCACCTGAATCGTTGATCCCAATACAAGGCACTTTCATTTTAAGTGCATGATCCATAATTTTGGTGATTTTACGGGCATGTTTCAGTCCTAAAGAACCTCCCATAACTGTAAAATCCTGTGCATAGATACAAATAGAAGCCCCATTCATTGTTCCGGTACCGGTAATTACACCGTCGCCGGCTAATACTTTACTTGCCATCCCAAAATTTTGTTCTTCATGTTCAACGAACAAGTCGTATTCGTGAAATGAATTGGGGTCCAACAATGCAAGAATACGATCACGGGCAGTCATTTTACCCATGGCTGCTTGTTTTTCGATAGCTTTGTCACCGCCGCCTTTTTCAACAATAGCCTTTTTTTGTCGTAAAGCCAGAATGTTTTTCTTTAAAGTCATAAAAACTTTTATTTTAATTAAACTTAAAGTAATGAGGGGCAAGAATGCCTCTCGGATATCAATGCAAAAGTAACACTTTTATCGTTAAAGTGTGCAGTTTCTTCGAGATACTTCGTCTTAATAAAACAAAACTATTTATTCTTCAACAATTTAAGAACATTCCGGCGGGTAGAATTAAATCCTGCCGAATAGGCATCTGAATCAATATTTTCAAGATAAGCCAGGAGTTCAGGTTTGAAATCCGGTTCTTTCAGGCAAATGCGATAGAGCATTTTCATGGAAAGCGCCTGGACAGCTATGGGCGATTTGGGCGATACCATCCAGTCGAAACAGGCATTGATAAATTCCACAGGAATATCACCGGGCAGAGGCAGGTTATTGAGAATGGACAAGCAGCCGCGCTTCAGACCACCATGAGGAGTCGAGATTGTTAAGGCGGCCAGTTCCGTAAATTGGTGGTCAGTGAACCAGTCGGGATTCCGTTCACTCATCTTCTGGCAAGCCCACGCAGCACGCCAGGCAACCTTTATCTCCTCATCAAAAATCAACTGGTAAATAAGTTTCGCATCCCCGGGGTGTAGAAATACCTCCTGTACCAATAGATCTACAAAATGCCGGGCAAGTGGCCTGAGAAGATGTTCACGGTAATCCATGGGAATGAAGAGGTTAGAGGGTTTGAAGAGTTTGAAGTTTGAAGTTTGAAGGGTTTGACGTTTGAATACTACATATAACTATTTTGAGGAACAGCAGCAGAAACTAAATCAACTAAATCAACCAATTACCTAATCAACTCACAATTCGTGTAATTCGTATTTAATTCGTGCAATTGGTATTCTACCGAAAAACGATATCCACAATCACCTCCGCTCCTACCTGTTTATTCAACGAATTCTTAATTTGTTCGCGGGAGAGAAACAGATCATGCCGAAGAACCGAAGAAGTCAGGTTGACATACAGGATTCTGTTTCTAATGCTTAACCCGGAAGTATACTTCATGATATTATCTCCCAGAACCAGAGGCCAGGCATCAATCAATCGCTTTTCGTTCAATGGCTTGTCCAGATGCTGTTCTTTCAGTACCTGAAGAATAACATCACTCAACAATTCAGTATTTTTCTTCCTCATGGTTTCTAATTTCACAAATTTAAATCGAATTACACGAATTTCAGTTTCTTCGATTTGAATTAAGTAATAGGAACAATATATTGTCCTGTTTTATTTCTTAAAAAATACTACTAAGAACAGCTTTTCTAAATAAGGGAATACGGGTTTTAATATGTGGAAATTTGATTTTCTACTAAGGGTTAATATCTAAATATATGGTACATTCCGGTTTATCGGAAAGGGCTTTAAATTAAAAACCTTATTTTTGTTTTTTACCCCTTAGTAGAATT
>Ga0302210_10000650_pt1 | contig 15472 bp, 10 predicted proteins | sample II_Fen_E3_2_FD_198793 | JGI IMG/M metagenome (GOLD analysis project Ga0302210, IMG submission 198793) | Peat permafrost microbial communities from Stordalen Mire near Abisko, Sweden - II_Fen_E3_2 | ecosystem: Environmental > Terrestrial > Soil > Wetlands > Permafrost | place: Sweden: Abisko... | reverse complement strand
ATCCTGAAAATACTAAAAAAGAAAATAGCCGAAGGCGTGGAAGTAAAGCTATTGTATGATGGTGTCTGCGCACTGTATTATCTTCCTTCCGGATATCAGAAAAAAATGATAGCGGAAGGAGTTGATACCAGAGTCTTTGTGCCGGTTATTCCTATTTTTTCAACTCATCAGAATAACAGAGATCATCGAAAAATCATGGTGATTGATGGAAAAACAGCCTATACAGGGGGCATTAATCTGGCAGATGAATATATTAACCACAAATCCAGACTGGGACACTGGAAGGATAATGCACTGAAGCTGCAGGGGGATGCTGTAAAGACCTTTACATTGATGTTTCTTCAGATGTGGAACGTCAGCAATCCGGAGAATAATAATGGATATATTCCAGGCGAGTACCTGAAATATCTTCCGAAGACACAGGATGAAGAAAAAGAGCAGCGTAGATATCCAAATGGTGGTTATATCATGCCATATGGAGACGGACCAAATTCTGTACACAATCTGGCTGAAAATGTATATCTGGATATGATTAACAGATCCAATAAGTATATCCATATTATGTCACCCTATTTTATTGTAGACCATGAAATGCTGACTTCTTTGACATATGCGGCACAACGAGGAAATGATGTCAGAATGATCCTTCCTCATATTCCGGATAAAAAAATCACTTATGATGTTGCCAGAACATTCTATCCCTTTCTTCTTGCAGCAGGAGTGAAAATATACGAGTATACGCCTGGATTTATTCATGCTAAAACGGTTGTTTCCGATGATAATAAAGCGGCTGTTGGTTCGATCAATATGGATTTCAGGAGCCTGTATCACCACTATGAATGTGGAGTGTATCTATATCTCGATCCGGCGGTACAGGAAATAGAAGCGGATTTTCAGAAAACGATGATGTGCTCACAAGAAGTAACATTAGAATATTACAGAGCGATACCCTGGTATAAAAGACTTGTCGGGTATATTATAAAATTATTTGCTCCACTATTATAAAAAAGACGGCGTATCATGGATTTTTCATGATACACCGTCTTTTTTTTATGAACCCATTGTAACTACAACATCGTAATGAAGCTTACCGGAAACATAAGGAATAATACATCCTTCAATTGCCTGAGCATCAACGGTGATAGAACGAATTCCTTTTTCTACATTCTCAGGGTTACGGACCTTGATTTCATAAATCCCTTCGCGGAACTTTCTGGTGATTGAAAAATCACCGAAATCTTTTGGAATACAGGGATTAATGCTAAGACCCTTATGAGTCGGAGTGACACCAAGGATGTACTGACTGATATTGCAGAATGTCCAGGCAGCAGTTCCTGTCAGCCAGCTGTTCTTACCTTCACCAAAGTTCTTGGCATCTTTTCCGCCGACCATCTGACAGTAAATATAAGGTTCTGTGCGGTGAATTTCACTGAAATCCTCTACATAAGCAGGACATGTTTTACGATAAATCTCAAATGCACGGTCACCATGACCCAGTACAGTTTCGGCGATGGAGACCCAGGGATTATTATGACAGAAAATACCTGCGTTCTCTTTATATCCCGGTGGATAGGAGGATACCTCTCCAAGTTCCGGATGGTACTGTGTATAGGCAGGCTGAAGGATCATAACACCATATTTGGAATCCAGACGACTCTTTACAGACTCCAGCGCTTTGGCAGCATATCCTTCCGGAACACCTATGCCGGCAAGAACACAGAATCCCTGCGGCTCAATATAAATCTGACCTTCTTCACAGGAAGAAGAACCAACTTTGTGACTCTGAGCGTCATAGGCACGCAGAAACCATTCTCCGTCCCAGCCATGCTGTAAAACGGCAGCATACATTTTTCCTGCTTCTTTTCTGGCACGATCAGCTTCTGCTGAGCTTCCGAGCAATTCACAGAGCTGGGCATATTCCTCACCATATTTAACATACATGCCGGCAATGAAGACTGATTCGGCAACAGGACCTTCAGATGGACCATAGGTCTGGAATGACTCACCGGGATTGACAGAGAAACAGTTCAGGTTCAGACAGTCGTTCCAGTCAGCACGGCCAATTAGCGGCAGACCATGAGGACCTTTGTTATTAGTAGTGAAATCAAAAGAACGCTTCAGGTGTTCCATCAGAGGAGCAGCAAGGCTCAGATCATTGTCAAAGGGCACCATTTCATCCAAAATGGAAAGATCACCGGTTTCTTTGATATAGGCAGAAGTTCCGGCAATGAGCCATAATGGATCATCATTAAAACCAGAGCCGATATCAGAATTGCCTTTTTTAGTCAGAGGCTGATACTGATGATATGCAGATCCATTTTGGAACTGTGTGGAAGCGATATCAATAATACGCTGTCTTGCACGATCCGGAATCAGATGAACAAATCCCAGAAGATCCTGACAGGAATCACGGAATCCCATACCACGGCCGATACCGGATTCAAAATAGGAAGCAGAACGCGACATATTAAATGTGACCATACACTGGTACTGATTCCAGATATTGACCATACGGTTTACTTTTTCATTTCCGGATTCTACATGATATTTGGAAAGAAGATCGGTCCAATAATGGTGCAGTTCATCAAATGCCACAGAAACTTTTTCTTTAGAATCATAGCGTCCAAGAAGCTCCCATGCACGTGTTTTGTTGATGATACCAGGAGATTCCCACTTTTCATCTTCAGGATTTTCCACATAACCAAGAACAAAGACCAGATTCTTCTCTTCACCCGGATTTAACCTGATATTCAACTGATGAGATGCAATTGGTGACCATCCGCTTGCCATAGAATTGGTACTGGAACCATTTTCTACAACAACAGGGTGATCGGGACCATTATAGGCACCTAAAAAAGCATCACGGCTGGTATCAAAGCCATCAACAGGAACATTAACAGAATAAACAGCATAATGATTACGGCGTTCACGATATTCTGTTTTGTGAAAAATAGAGGAGCCGACTACCTCGACTTCACCAGTACTCAGATTACGCTGGAAATTCTTCATATCATCATCAGCATTCCAGAGACACCATTCTACATAAGAAAATACGGAAATCTCTTTTACAGAATCTGATGTGTTTTTCAGGTCCAGACTGCTGATCTCGCAGGTGTCTTTCATAGGAACAAAAGTAAGAACGCTGGCTTCCACTCCATTTTTGCTCCCTTTAAAACGACTATAACCAATACCATGTCTGCATTCGTATGTATCCAGTTCGGTTTGGACAGGCTGCCATCCGGGATTCCAGATAGTATCTCCATCTTTAATATAGAAATATCTCCCGTTATTATCGCATGGAACATTGTTATAACGATATCTGGTGAGACGAAGCAGCTTGGCGTCTTTATAAAAACTATATCCGCCGCAGGTGTTGGAAATCAGAGAGAAGAACTCATTGCATCCCAGATAATTGATCCAGGGCAATGGAGTCTTTGGGGTGGTAATGACGTATTCCTGATGGGAATCATCAAAAAATCCAAATTTCATGTTATTCTCCTTATCTTAAAAAATGTGTATGTTATCATTCGGAAATAATACAGTTCAGTATCCTTTTCATGCAGTGAAAACGATTAAGTAAAAAGGCATGATTCATCCAATATGATTTAACGATAGGACAAATTATAATCTATATTTAAGGTAAAATCAACAGAAAAGACGATGAAAATGGGCTTTTCAGCCATTCTCACAAAATAGTTGGATTTTTTTGAGCAATGTGGATACCGAAATCATACTTAATGTAGGAAATTAATGCAAAAGAAAAGAAAAATGAAAAATGAAATAGCGAAATGAATTAAAGATAAAAAGACGGAAAAACCATCAAAATAGAGCTATATAATAACGATAATACCAAAAAAAGTAAGTACATATTTGTGAAATTTGTGGAACTGTAAAAATAATGACAGAAAAACACCATATTTAAAAGAGAATCACAACCACACAAACGAAAACGTTTAAGAATGTTTTTAAGGAAAAAGAACTTTAATTTATCCAAAAACAAAATAAAAAAAGCAAGTTGTGAATAAATTATGTAAAACTCATAAAGTAGATGGCAATTTCCTTAAATTATCCTTAAATAAATCTGGTTTTGTGGAATGTGAAAAAATTTTATGATACACTTGTTTCATTAATAAGTCATCACATGGAACAGTATAATATCAAGTCAAAATCGAACTAAAAGGAATCGTGATAATATGGACCGAGAAAACTTTCTGGCGGATCTGCGAAGTGCTCTGTCGGGTAAAGTACCGACAACAGTGATTGAGGATCATGCCGCTTATTACAGTGAATATATAGTGTCAGAGGTTCGTCAGGGCAAGGCAGAAGAACAAGTGCTGGAAGAACTCGGAAATCCGAGACTTCTTGCAAAGACAATTATAGAGGCGAACAAGCACGCAGAAGATGGACATTCTTATGAAGAAAATAGTGCTGAATATGAATACACACAGAAATCAGAATCACAGGCTGGAAAAGGATTGATCTGGTTCCAGAAGCTCCCACAATGGGGACGAACTTTAATTGTAATTCTGTCATTGGTGTTGATTCTGTGTCTGGTATTCAGCGTTATCAGTATTATGTTTCCATTTATTCTGGCAGGTGTTCTGGTCTGGATTATTGTCAGAACTGTCAGAAAATGGAGCTCATGACAACTTGAACACTGGAAAAATATATTGACAGGGAAAATTGGCACTCGTAAGATATATTATGTATGATAATAAGGTATAATAATACCGTTGCCGGCAGTTGTGGCTTCTGGTCGAAATTATCTGCTGAGCGGAGGTAATATATGAACGAATTTGAGCTGATTGCACCCTGTCATTTTGGGTTAGAGGCTGTACTGAAAAAAGAAATTGCAGATCTCGGTTATGAAATTCTGCAGGTAGAGGATGGACGTGTGATTTTCCGTGGCGATGCTGCTGCGGTGTGCAGGGCCAATATTTTTTTACGTTCGGCGGAGCGGATCCTGATAAAAATAGGAAGCTTTCCGGCAACGACATTTGAAGAGCTGTTTCAGGGAACGAAAGCGATTCCCTGGGAAAATTATGTCCCGAAGACGGGAAAATTCTGGGTGGCAAAAGCAGCAAGCATTAAAAGCAAGCTCTTCAGCCCTTCAGATATTCAGTCCATTATGAAAAAGGCAATGGTGGAACGGCTGAAAGGTGTATATCATATCAGCTGGTTCGAGGAAACAGGGGAAAGCTTTCCTGTCAGGGTATTTCTGATGAAAGATATCGTGACTGTAGGACTGGATACAACTGGAGAATCTCTTCATAAGAGAGGATACCGTAAACTGACGCCAAAGGCTCCTATTGCAGAAAATCTTGCGGCAGGTCTTCTGATGCTGACTCCATGGAAGGCAGACAGAATTCTGGTTGATCCTTTTTGCGGAAGCGGAACGATACCAATCGAAGCAGCGCTAATGGCAGCTGATATTGCACCAGGAATGAACAGAGAATTTACTGCAGAAAACTGGCTGAATCTGATTGCAAAAAAAAGTTGGTATGAAGCAGGACAGGAAGCCGTTTCCCGGATACATATGGATGTCGAAACTGATATTCAGGGTTATGACGTAGATGATGAAATGGTCGGAATGGCCAGAGAAAATGCAAGATTTGCCGGGGTTGAGGAACTGATCCATTTTCAGAGAAGAGATGTCAGTCAGCTGAGCCACCCCAAAAAATATGGCTTTATTGTTACCAATCCGCCTTATGGTGAGCGTCTGGAGGATGTAGAAAATCTCCCCGGGCTATACCAGACATTAGGTGAGCGGTACAATAATCTGGATGCCTGGTCTCTGTATATGATTACAGCATATGAAAATGCAGAACAACTCATTGGCAGAAAAGCGGATAAGAACAGAAAAATATATAATGGTATGATGAAAACCTACTTTTTCCAATATCAGGGTGCCAAACCACCAAAAAATCATGCCAGACAGGAAGAAAATAGAAATCATGGAGAGTGAGAGCCATGCAGAAACTGATGAAATGGGCAGCTATAACAGGCAGTCTGTTTGCTGCCGTGGCGATGGCACTTATTTTATATGCCGGCAGCCACAAGGTAGTAGTAGTTGCAGATGACTCTCGGGATACAAAACAGGTTCAGAGCGAAACAGGGAAAAATCTGGAGCAGAATAGCATTGCTATATCGGACAGAGTGACGGATGACCAGAGTATCTATATTCCGATCGAGCCATCTGTTACTGCTGACGGAATTACGATACAGACACTGGATATGTATCAGAAATTAGAGATTGTACTCAGCGGTGCGACTGCTGAGTTTTTTCGAAAACAGCAAATATCCGGTGAGGTATCGGCTCTGAGAAATGCATATTTTGTAGCAGATGGAAAAAATATTGATATTTTTCTAAGTTTTTCTGATGTGTATGAATGCAACAGCCGTTTAAGTGGCAGTATGCTGAAAATTAATCTCCAGCAGCCGGAACAGCTTTATGACAAGGTCGTTGTACTGGATGACAGGACTAACAGCAATGTGAATGAAGATACCAGGCGGACAGTGAACGGCATCGCATCCAGCGTAAAGAAATCACTTGCAGCCGCTGGAATTCGTGTATATGAGACAGCATCATCAGAGGATGAGATTAGTGATAAAAGCGTTATTTTTCTGACAAATCATATTCCGGCAGATTTATATATCGGAATTTCGGTAGGGAATGCTCCGGATGACAGAGATAAGTTCGGAACCTATGCGGAATATAATGGGGTTTATTTTATGCCGCAGATCAGTAATGCCGGTCTTGCAGATATGCTGGAGAGAGAAGTGGTAACAGCAGTAAGCGGCAAAGCAGATGGTCTGCAGCAGTGTTCAAAAGACAGTATTCTGAATTCAATTCAGGTCCCGGCAGCAGTCCTATATGCAGGATATATTTCGAGCAATCAGGAATCGGGGCTGTTAAAGCAGGATAGTTATCAGAACGTGATAGCAGGAGGCATCTGTAAAGCGGTACAGGATGCCTATTCAGCGATGAATATACAGTGATTGGAATGAATTGACTGCAAAAGAAATGGGGACCAGACAGATGAAAATTGTATTTGCAACAGGTAATGCAGGAAAAGTGAAGGAAATCAAAGAGATATTTGCAGATAGGAAAACAGAAGTTGTTACGATGACAGAAGCAGGGATTGATCTGGAAATAGAAGAAAACGGAAAAAGCTTTCTGGAGAATGCAGTGATCAAAGCAAAAGCAGTAGCAGCTTATACATCGGATATCGTCATGGCAGACGATTCCGGACTGGTGATAGATGCACTGGATGGAGAACCGGGGATATATTCGGCAAGGTATATGGGGCGCGACACCTCATATGCGGACAAAAACAGAACTTTGCTGGAACGGCTGCAGAGTGTTCCGGAAGAAAAAAGAACGGCAAGATTTGTATGCGCAATTGCGGCAGTATTGCCAGACGGAAGTATTCTGACAGCAGAGGAAACCATGGAAGGAATTATTGGATACGAAGAAAAGGGATTGAATGGGTTCGGCTATGACCCGATTTTTTATCTGCCGCAGCTGCATCATTATTCTGCGGAACTTTCACCGGAACAGAAAAATGAAATCAGTCACAGGGGAAAGGCTCTCAGAGCAATGTCAAAAAAACTGCTTGAGACGGCAGGAGCATAAACCGATGAAGATTTTGATTGTCAGCGACACACATGGTCATGCAAACGATTACTATAAGCTTTTGAAAAAAATTGCACCGATGGATCTCGTCATACACTGCGGAGATGCGGAAGGGCAGGAAAATGAAATGGAAATAGCTACACGCCAGATTTCCAACTGCCCACTGGTTATTGTCTCTGGAAATAATGACTTCTTTTCAGACCTGAAAAAAGAGGTTTCTCTGACGCTGAAAAACCACCATATCCTCGTTACTCACGGACATAACTATTATGTGTCCATGGAACGGGAATTCATCAAGCGTGAGGCAAAGGCACGCGGATATGATGTTGTGATATATGGACATACGCACAGACCTCTTCTTGATGAATCAGATCCGAATATTACAGCACTGAATCCGGGCAGCATTTCTTACCCCAGACAGGAAGGGCATCTTCCATCTTATGCGGTAATGACGCTGGAAGATGACGGCTCTGTATACTACGCAATCTGTTATATTGATGCCAATTTTTATAAGTAAAAACAGAAAATAAAAAAGTTGAAAAACAGGGTTGACATATGAATATCCCTGATATATAATTGTTTTTGCGTCACGGAAATAAAAAGCGCTGATTTAAAAAAAATAACAATGAAAGGTTTTTCATTGTGTCATATGTTCTATCGGGGTGTGGCTCAGCTTGGCTAGAGCGCCTGGTTTGGGACCAGGAAGTCGCAGGTTCGAATCCTGTCACCCCGATTCGCGGGTGTAGTTCAATGGTAGAACACCAGCCTTCCAAGCTGGATACGTGGGTTCGATTCCCATCACCCGCTTTTGCGTGGACATAATTAGGAAAATGTATATGTGTTCGTAGCTCAGCTGGATAGAGCAACGGCCTTCTAAGCCGTAGGTCAAGGGTCCGAATCCCTCCGAGCACAGTTGGGATATTATAATCTCATAATGGTGGGTATGGCGCAGTTGGTTAGCGCGCCAGATTGTGGATCTGGAGATCGAGGGTTCGAGCCCCTTTACCCACCTTAACAAAGGGTTAACAGGTGGCGCAGGGTTCACATACATTGTATGCGGGATGTCACATTGGGCTATCGCCAAGCGGTAAGGCACAGGACTTTGACTCCTGCATTTCACCAGTTCGAATCTGGTTAGCCCAGTTCATAAGGGCCACTAGCTCAGGTGGTAGAGCACTTGACTTTTAATCAAGTTGTCTCGGGTTCGAATCCCGAGTGGCTCATTATATGAAATTTAAATGGTCTGCTGTCTGAAGATGGCGGGCTGTTTTTTATTTATGTCCGGATAGTAAAACCTGATACACGCAAGCAAACTTGTTATGCGAAAAAAGCAGCGCAGAAATGGGGAGAAATATGGACAAAATACGTTTTGCCATAATTGGGACAGGTATGATCACAGAGCGTTTTCTGAAAGCTGCAAAGAACTGCACAGCTTTTCAGCTGACAGCGGTATATTCCAGAGATCTTCAGAAAGCAGAGCACTTTGCGTTAGAACATGGTGCAGAGTATGGCTGCAGTTCATTAACGGATCTGGCACGGGATAAGTCAATCGATGCGGTCTATATTGCCAGTCCGAATTACATGCACTTTTCACAGGTGTTAACCATGCTGCAGGCGGGAAAGCATGTTCTGTGTGAGAAAGCCCTTTGCTCCAACAGCCGTGAGGCAAGCCTGCTCTTTCACACCGCCAGGGAAAATCATGTTGTTCTTTTGGAGGCCATGAGACTGCTCTATGATCCCGGCTATGAACTGATCAGAGAAAACATATGGAAACTGGGAAAATTGAGGAGAATGCAGCTGAATTTTTGTCAGTATTCCAGTAAATATGATGCTTTTAAAAAGGGAGAGAGACAAAATATTTTTGACCCTGCCTGTTCAGCAGGTGCTTTGATGGATATTGGCGTCTACTGCGTTCATTTTCTGATTGGATTATTTGGTGAGCCGGTATCTGTAAAAGCTTCTTCAGTTATGCTTCAGGGAGAGATCGATGGTGCAGGAACGATCCTTGCACAATATGAGTCAATGCAGGCAGTCCTGTGCTATTCCAAAATCACCGCATCAGAAGCAAACAGCGAAATACAGGGAGAAGATGGAACCATGGTCTTTTACCCGGTTGCAGAGCCTCGTATATGTGAAATACGTTATCGGGACGGCCACAGAGAGGTTTTGGAGATATCCGGAGAGGAAAACAATATGATCTATGAAATAAAGCGTTTTCTGCAAGGAGTCAGTTCAGGTACAGATCTGAATGCTTATCAGGAAATCTCTCGAAAAGCAATAAAACTTATGGATGAAATCAGACTGCAGTGTGAAATCCATTTTCCTGCAGATGATAACCTGTAGAGCGACAGCAATTTTATATATTTACAGAAGCTTTATACATTCTAAAATTGACAATGCATGTGAAAATGTGGTATTCTTCATCTGTTGCAAAACAGCAGGCAGTGTAATTGCCTGATAAATGCGGATATGGCGGAAATGGCAGACGCGCTGGATTTAGGTTCCAGTGGGCGACCGTGCAGGTTCAAATCCTGTTATCCGCATCAAAAAAATGGATGTCCCGAACATAGTGATACGTCCCTTGTCAAGTAGACAAGGAAAATAATTAAATTTAAAGCGTTATGATAACCAGCATTCGTATGCGTGCTGGTTATCTTTTTTACATTGCTTGTTGAAATGCCTGTTGCTTCTTTTGTTCTATATTAGTCCAGAACTTAATGTATCTGTTTGCTTGTTTTATCGGATATATAGTAGGTTCTGACGTTTGTAAAGCTTCTTGTCGTACTTGACCACATGTTTTTCCTTTATATCTCTTTTGAGGATATTCATTTTTGTAGTAATCAAGAGTGCCATATATAGCTTGTATCATTTCTTCTTTGGATTGAATGTGAGGATAAAGAATGAACAAAATATCTTTGAATAATCCCTGAAATCCTTCACATGGACCATTATCAATACATCTGGAAACTCGGGACATTGATTGTGTCATTCCATATCTTTCAAGTTTTGTTTTATATGCACCTCTTGTGTATTGGAATCCTCTGTCACTATGATACAGAGGTGTTGCTTCAGGATAAGCATTATGAGCCATCTCTAAAGTTGCATCCGTAAGAGATATGTCATTTCGTTCTGAAACAGCAAAACCCACTGGATAGCGATCATATAAATCCAGCACTGGACTTATATATAACTTTTCGCCTGTTGCTGGAACTTTTATTTCAGTCACATCTGTACACCATTTTTCATTAGGCTTATCAGCATTGAACTCTCTTTTTAATACATTCTCAACGGTTTCTTCAGGTGTTGATTTTATATATGTATAGATCGATGAACGCCTATAAGAAGATTTGATATCATTGATACACATCATACGATAAACCCGGTTATGTCCACAGGTGTAATGATATTTGTTTTTAAGAGTATAATACATATTCATTGTACCAAATAAGGAGTTGTTCAACGCCGATATCTCCTTAATCTGTGCAAGTATACGTTCATCCTCAAGCTGTTTTTCGGTAGGTTTTGAATTAAGCCATTTGTAATAAGCTGCTCTAGATATTTCTAAGTGTTTACACATAAATGAAATATCCCATTTATCATTAGATCCATAAAGTTCTTTTATCAGCTTGTAGTCAATGATTCTATTGTATTGAGTATAGTAAGCACGCTTGGCTTTGACTAATCCGTCAATCACCACCTTTCTAGTTCCTCGGCTTTTTTTAACAGTTCATATTTTTTTCGATATTCTTCTTTTTCGCGTTCTAGTTGGGCAATCTTACGCTCAGCCTTTTCAAGTTCAGAAAGTTCCTCCTCTTGTCTGCGCTTGCCACGTTTATCAATAAGAGCCTCTTCGCCACTAGCTTCATATTTTCTTACCCATTGATATAGCTGCGCATATTTACATCCATACTTTGTTGCAGTTTCTTTGATATTTCTGTCATGGGCTAGACAATCTTTGACAATCTCTATTCTTTCTTCGTAGTTGGTTTTTAAGGTATCTGCCATATAGACCTCCGGTTTCGGATCATAATCCTTTAATTCTATATGGTTATTATACTTCATGATCCATTGTTGAATAGTCATTATAGCGGGAATGTTATATTTAACAATCAAGTCTCGCAGACTACTTTTTCCCGATAAATATTCATTCACTACCATAATCTTGAATTCTCTTGAGTATGATCTATTTCCTTTGCCAGTAGAAAAAGCTTTTTCACCTTGAACTTGGAAAATTCGAGCCCATGTACGTACTCTGACTTTACCTTGTTTTCCGAGATTCAATTCGTTAGCGATTTGTATTGCAGATTTTTTTCCGGAAATATACTCCTGACAAGCTTGTATTCTTTGTTCTGCTGAAAATTTTGATTTTGACATAAAAATCCCACCTCCATAGATAGATGAATTTAATTATTTCATCTGTCTACTTAAGTGGGATTGTATCATACTTTCCCTGATGCCTTTAGTTTTTTCAATATTAACGCCTTTATTTTCTGACAAGACTCAGGCAAGTTCAAACTGACCCGTATATAACTGATAGTACCGTCCCTTTTGTGCAACCAGTTCTTCATGGCTGCCTCGCTCCAGAATTTCACCGTTTTCAAGCACTATGATAGCTTTCGCGTTTCGAACTGTCGAAAGTCTATGGGCAATTACAAATACTGTCCTGTTCTCCATCAGATGATCCATTCCTGTTTCAATGAGCTTTTCGGTGTGCGCATCTACGGAACTGGTTGCTTCATCCAGAATCAGCACAGGCGGGTTGGCAACTGCAGCACGGGCAATTGCGATCAATTGCCTCTGCCCCTGACTCAGGTTCGTTCCATCACCTGTGAGCATAGTATCATAGCCACTCGGCAGACGCTGAATAAAAGAATCCGCATTTGCAAGCTTCGCTGCATCCATGACCTGTTCCATATCTGCATCCGGATTGCCATACTGAATATTATCAGCAATTGTACCGGTAAACAGATGGGTGTCCTGCAGGACAACAGCGATTGAGTGCCTCAGATCGTCTTTTTTAATATTACGTATGTCAATGCCGTCGTAAGTAATACTTCCGGAATTGACATCATAAAAACGGTTAATTAAGTTAGCAATGGTTGTCTTACCCGCTCCAGTAGAACCAACAAAAGCAATTTTTTGACCCGGCTTCGCGTAAAGGTTGATTTTATTAAGAATTATACGACCTGGGTCATAGCCAAACACCACATCAAAAAAGCGAACATCACCCTTTAGCGGCACCAACTCTGCCGGCTTGTCAGCGACTGGCTGACTCCAGGCCCATTCTCCTGTATGCTTGTCAGTTTCCCGCAGCATCCCGTCTTCTCTCTCGACTGCATGTACAAGAGTTACCTTGCCATTGTCTATCTCCGGCGTTACCTCCATGATTTCAGAAATGCGTTCCGCGCCAGAAAGCGCAGCTAAAATGAAGTTCATTTGCTGGGAAAACTGGTTGATGGGCATTGCCGTCTGACGGACATAAACGAGGTACGAAGCAAGTCCGCCCAAGTCAATTAAACCGGAGATTGCAAAAAACGCACCAATACAGGCAGAAAGAGCATAATTAAAATAGGAAATACTGACAACGACGGGAATAAGCAGACCTGAATAGGTCAGTGCACCTGTTGCGGCTTGCCGAAGTTTATCATTACGCAGCGAAAATTCTTCAAAGTTACTGTCTTCATGATTAAAGACCTTAACCACTTTCTGCCCATCCACCATCTCTGTGATGAAACCATTCAGACTGCCCATGTATTTTTGCTGCTGTGAGAAATAGAGATGACTCTTCTTGCCGCTGTACCGCATGAACAAAAACATTCCAAAAAATGAAATCAGCACAATGATTGACAGCTCTAAATTCAGAATAATCAACATTATAAAGGTGCCGACAATAGTGATGAAGCTTAGTATCAGAACCGTGAAACTATTGTTGAGTGCCTCCGCAATAGTGTCTATATCATTTGTAAAACGACTCATCAGTTCACCATGTGTGTGTTCATCAAAAAAACGCAGCGGCAGAGTTTGGACATGATGAAAAAGATCATCTCTTATTTCCTGCACGATCTTTTGTGCAACCTTCACCATAAGTTGAGAATACCCATAAGATGCAGCAACACCGACAAGGTAGACGCCACCCATAAAAAAGACGATTCTGACCAGTCCCGGAATATTCCCGGGAATAATGTAATCGTTGACAGTCGGCTTGAGCAGATAAGTACCAAAAACATTGGCTCCGGCGCTGATAGTGACCAGAACTGAGATAAGCAATAGCACTGGCGAATGATTTTTCAAATAACGCCAGAGAAATTTTATAGTTTTTCGGATATCTTTTGGTTTTTCATGCTGCCTTGTTGTTGCCATTACGCAGTGACCTCCTTTGTCTGAAATTCGTAAATATCGCGGTAAATCGGATTATGTATCAGCAATTCTTCATGTGTACCGACCTCGTTGATTTTTCCGTCTTCCAGCACCACAATCAGATCAGCGTCTTCAATGGCACTAATGCGCTGCGTAATAATAATTTTTGTCGTATTCTTTAAACTCTCTCCCAGTCTTTTGCGAATTTTCGCTTCGGTGGCTGAGTCTACCGCACTGGTAGAGTCATCAAGAATCAGAACTTTAGGACGCTTGAGCAGGGCACGTGCAATGCAGATGCGCTGCTTTTGTCCGCCAGATACATTTACGCCACCTTCTCCGAGATCGGTCTCATAGCCATCCGGCATCCTTGCAAGGAATTCATCCACACAGGCAATGTGGCAGGCCCAGTCCAGTTCTTCCTGCGTCGCGTCTGCATTGCCCCACTTCAGATTTTCACTGATTGTTCCGGAAAAAAGTGTATTTTTCTGCAGTACCATACCGACAGCATCACGCAGATGAGCAAGTGGAAAGTCCTTCACATCATTGCCGTCTATCGTTAAGCTGCCGGAACTCACGTCGTAAAGCCGGGGGATCAGTTGTACCAGTGAAGACTTGGCTGAGCCGGTTCCTCCAAGAATGCCCACCATCTGACCTGCTTCAATTTTCAGGCAGATATCCGACAGCACATATTTCTTTGCTGTTTCCTGATATTTAAAAAACACATGATCAAAATGGATTGTCCCATGCTCCACTGCTCTTTCTGTCAATCCGTCAACGATTCCGGCCGGCTCATCCAGCACTTCAGAAATTCGGTCAGCGGAAGTCATAGAACGGCTAAGCATTAAAAATACATTGGAAATCATCATCAGTGAATTCAAAATTTGCATCACATAACTGAGAAATCCGGTCAATTGTCCCACTTTCATCGTTCCCGTGTGGATGAAATTGCCGCCGAACCATAAAATACAAAGTATGGTTGCATACATTACAAATTGAAAACAGGGCATATTCAAAGCCGCATAATGAAAAGCCTTCTCCGAAGAATCGCGGAACGCTTCATTAACAGTGCTGAATTTTTGATTTTCACTGTCACCCTTTACATATGATTTTACGGTACGGATAGCCGTCAAATTCTCCTGCACAATAGAGTTCACCCGTTCAAGCGCATTTTGCATTTTTCCGTACATCGGACGGAGTTTTCGGAGAATTAAAAACAGGCAGATTCCCAGTATGGGCGTAGCAATCAGAAATACCAGCGCCAGTTTTGGACTCATCACAATGGTCATTGCCAACGCCATGATCAGCATCACCGGACCACGTACCATGGGACGTATTCCGTTGCTCACAGCAGTTTGGATGATTGTAATGTCACTTGTAAGCCGGGTTATCAGTGATGAGGTGCTGAAATGATCCATATTTGAAAAAGAAAAGCTCTGCATCTTGCTGTACTCTGCTTTTCTAAGCTCTGCACCAAACCCC
>Ga0302210_10000642_pt1 | contig 15580 bp, 13 predicted proteins | sample II_Fen_E3_2_FD_198793 | JGI IMG/M metagenome (GOLD analysis project Ga0302210, IMG submission 198793) | Peat permafrost microbial communities from Stordalen Mire near Abisko, Sweden - II_Fen_E3_2 | ecosystem: Environmental > Terrestrial > Soil > Wetlands > Permafrost | place: Sweden: Abisko... | reverse complement strand
TCATCAAAATATTCAACCGCTTGCAAAGGCTTCAGCACTGCGGTAGATACTCCCGGGCGACTCTCATTGGTACAGTCGTACTTCCGATTACAAAAGTTACACTGCACATTACATTTTGCAGCTACCGGTAAATGTATTCGTCCCGTTTTATGTCGAGCGTCCGCATTAAAGCAGGGATGATTATTGATATCCATGATCTTTCTATTTTAAATTCGTCGTTTTAATAAATTCAATTTCAGCTTTGTTGGAAGCATGCTTTACGCACTGCCTCCAATTGCCGTAGTATAAATCTTTTCCAATAAAGACAACGCTCCACGATAGCCGATATTCGAACGATTTACCACCACCTCGTACGAAGCAGGGAATCCAATTTCAAGTATACCACCTTTTAATTGTTTGGCTATATCACGATCCCATGTAGTAGCAAAAAGGAGTGGAGGTTTATGGCCAAAGTCTGTCTTCAACAGCTCTTGCCCAATGGTATATCCATCCTCAATAAAGTCGACCGTAGTAGAAACATCTTCTGCAATATGGGCATACTGTTCACGGATAAAATCCTTATATTCATCTGGAGTATTCTCCGTTATAATTTGTCGTCCCGGAATCAGTCCAAGCTGATTCACCAAGAATTTCGTCAAAGCAAGATTGTATGCACTATTACTAACCACACCAAATTTAGCAGGTAAACCCCACCAATACTCCGAATAGAAATCAGCAAAATTCTCCAAATAGTAGTAGTAATAATCTTCTTCTTTCTTTATAAAATCCTCTACCTTTTTAAAGCTGACTTTTGCAAATTTACCCACTTGGCGTAAGAAAGCAGAAGTCTCCTCTGCACCAATCGGGATCAATGGAATGTGCAAGAACGGTTGTTTGTATTTCTTTTCCAAATGTTTAGCCGTATCCAAGCCAATCCATGGAGAAAGCACCAAGTTGAATTCCGCTTTAGGAATATTCTTCCACTCTTCCACCCCTTTGGACTCGTGCCCAAACAAGATATTTACTTTTAAACCGATACCTTCTAATACACGCTTTATTTCTTCCAAATCGCCTCGCCAGAAAGTATCTACAAAAGGTACTAGCGACCATACGTTTACCAACTTCTTTTCTTTCGGCCCATCATAATCACCTACATATTGGTCGATAATTGCTTTCGTTACCAATTCATGCCCTGTGTAGTTATTTCCTTTGAATCCCCCTGTTTCTGCATAGACAATAGGCACTCCTTTTTCTTGGAATTCAGATACTACAGCCGGCACATCATCGCCCACCAAGTCGGCAATACATCCGGTGAGCACTACAAACAAATCTGCATCAATAATTTTGATGGAAGCACTGATTAATTCGTGCAAGCGTTCGCCACCACCGAATACCACTTCTTTTTCGCTAGCATTTACACTAGGCGAAATAGCGCCACCTCCATAGCCACTACCTTGAAACCCGTTATAGAATGCCGTAGCCGTAAATTGTTTGTCGCCGCAACCGGGGCCGCAATGCGTAATAGGTACCACTCTCGGAATAGCAACCGCTGTATATAAAGATCCCAGTGAACAGCCATATCGAGGCTGATTAATGGAGTTCGTTTTTTCTATTGTTTCTTCATTTACTGACATAACTCAATTTTACTTTAAAAATTTGTATTGTTTCATCGTACTGTAAGTCTTCATTCCTCATAAATTAATTCCGGCTTCTTTGTCAGAATATAAGGATCATCTTGATCGAGCCACCATTGTGTATAAGGTAACTTCACATGAGCAGCCAGATTCTTATGGAATTTTGTATGAGCAAGCACATCCAAAATGATTTCGCCTAAATTGATCATTCCGTCATAGCCTACTGCAATATGTTCATCACCCAAAGGTGCAGCAGGAATTCCCACACGCGAAGCCAAAGGAGCCAATCCATTGTGACGGATCAAAATGAAGTGAGGTTTGAACTTCTTCAACAAGCCATAAAATTGATATTGTTGACGGTTACTCACATTAAAGGAATTTACTTCCCCATAATGATCGACTAAATGCGACAAGGAATCTTGTCGGGGGTCACCACTATCGTATATCGGATCATGGTGGAATACTAACGATCCGTTTACCTCAATCCCCAGCTCACGCATTACAGAGATCAAACCATGCGAATAGGCAGAACCGGTAGCTGTAAATCCTCTCAATCCTTGCAATTTCTTGCGAAGCACCTCCAACTTCGGTTTTACTTCCGCGTGTTTCTTAGCAATATATTTCTCTACGAGTTCCTCACGATGAGTCACTCTTCCTATCTCACGAAGCCACGCATCCGTTCCATCAAAACCATAAGGCATAGGTGCCTTGACTTCAGGCACTCCGAATTCCTGCTCCAATCCTGTTGCTAAATATGAAGAAAGTGTGTTACAGAAACCAATGGTACAAGCCGCTTCCGACATTTGAGCCAGATCATCAACCGTTGCCAAATCGATTACATAGTTCACACGCAAATTCAGTTCTGCCAACATCGGAGTAAATACATCCGATCCCCACAAGTTGATCACATTCACCAAATCCTCTTGCTTTTTCGGATTACGGTTTACAATTTGGCGAAGAATGCCATGCTGAGTACTATCGAAACCTGTGCTCCAATGCTTGGAACGGAAACCTTCGCAATGCATTGGAATAACCGGTATACCTAGCTCTTCCGTCATATCGGAAGTCACTCCGTCAATATCATCACCAATAATAGCCGTTGCACAAGAAGAACCTACAAAAATAGCCTTCGGATGATACCGTTCCCAGGCATCGAGAATAGATTGGCGCAACTTATCCGCTCCACCAAACACCATGTCTTTTTCGGTTAAGTTGGTACTGATCACACGAATATTCTCAACAGGTTTATTTCTGTTTCGCAAGCCATTACGATAGAGAGAGTTGTAAGCCACCTGACCGGCAGCACAACCAATGGGCGAATGCTGAATCAACACTGCATCGCGCACGTGACCTGCCTGACATTCCACCATTTGCTCGCTACAAACCGATCCTTGTGTAAACGGACTACTTAATTCGCAGAGTCCGCATCCACTTCCGCAACTTGCACAAGAATAAGCGGAAGCGCTTACCAACTCGGAAGCCTTTCCCTCCCAAGCCACAATGGTCCCCAAGCGTTGTTCCCTGTTCTCGACCACCGGCGTGTTTAAATTTAGCTTTTTACTCATATTCCTTTTTTTTAGATACCCACTCTTTCGCCTCTCAACTCACCCGCCTCAATAGCTAATAATTGATCGGCCCATTTAGCTGACCATTCACGGAGTTCTTCCGTTTCAAGAGGAGTTGGAACACGTGACTCTGTATGCGCGGCTATTTTACGTGCCAAATTGCGATAAATATCAGCCTGTGCAGATTTAGGAGCAGCCTCAATAGTAGTTCTTCCAGAAAGTTCCGCCTGAGTTACTGTAATTGAACGAGGCACATATTCCACCACCTGCGTTCCTGTTCTCTGTACAAAATCGTCAATAATCGACTGTTGATAAGGACTGTTAATTGAGTTAGCAATGATTCCTCCAAACAAAGCACCTCCGGCATTTGAATACTTCTTAATACCCTTCATCAAGTTGTTAGAAGCATATACCGACATAAAGTCGGAAGAAGAAACCGTAAACACATGCTCAGCAATACCCTCACGAATAGGAACAGCGAAACCACCGCAGACCACATCACCCAACACATCGTAAATAACAAAGTCAAGATCAAGTTCCTCGAATATATTCTGCTGTTTAAGTAATTCTACTGCCGTAATAATACCACGACCTGCGCAACCTACACCCGGTGCAGGGCCTCCTGCCTCCACACAATACACGCCATTAAATCCTTGAAATATCGCCTCATGCGCATCCACTTTCGGTTTTACACGTAGCAAATCCAATACCGTAGGAATATACTTTCCATCACGAAGTGTATTGGTAGAATCACTCTTTGGGTCACAACCAAATTGTAAAACCTTGTAACCAGCTTCGACTAAGGCAGCACTAATATTTGAAGTGGTGGTCGATTTACCGATACCTCCTTTGCCATAAATGGCGATTTTCTTAAGTTGTTTACTCATTTTTATTGTTTAATTAAAATTGATTAGTTCCTTTATTTCTTTTCAGTTCTTTCTTTACTTCTTTTCAGTTCGCTTTGCTAAATAGTCACCTAAAAATTGTATGCCTTGAACCAGCACTATCAGTAAAACTACTGTAATTATCATGATATCCGTTTCATACCGATAATAGCCAAATCGAATAGCCAAGTCACCTACTCCACCTCCACCGACAATACCGGCCATTGCAGAATAACCAACCAAACTCACCGCCGTTACGGTCAGTCCACGATATAAACCCGCTAACGCCTCAGGCAACAATATTTCTTTAATAATACGATAGTGAGTCGCCCCAATGGCAATGGCTGCTTCAAGTACGCCCTTATCGACTTCGCATAAAGAATTCTCAACTAATCTTGCATAAAAAGCCACAGCAGCTACCGACAAAGGAACAGAAGCCGCAACCGGTCCAATGGTGCTTCCCACCACCAACTGTGTAAAAGGAATAAGTAATACCAATAAGATGACAAAAGGAGTAGAACGAATAACATTTACCAAAAAGCCACCTATAAAATTAAGCACCTTATTTTCCCAAAAGAGTCCTTTACCGGTAATAAAAATGAATAGACCTAAAGGCACCCCAAATACAATAGACAAACCCACAGAAGTCCCACACATTAAAAAGGTCTCCTTAAAAGCGACAATCAAATTGTCGAGCAATTCCGATATATTAGCTTCAAGCATTGATTACCTCCACTTTAAATGTTCTTTCCTTTAAATAAGATTCAGCCCTTCTCACATTCTCAGCACTTCCGTCCAGTTCCACGATAAGTACTCCAAAGGGCTTATGAGAGATGTATTCTATCGTCCCATGCAAAATATTGAGATGAACCTTAAAACGCTTTACCGTATCAGAAATAACCGCTTCCTCAGCTTTGTTTCCACTGTACACTATTTTAAGAATTCGTTTCCTCTTATTTTGTAACAATCGAGCCGGCAATTCCAGGTTGATAGTATGGTTCACCAAACTCTTGGTAAACGGGTGCTGTGGATTGGTAAACACGTTGAAGACCTCATCCAATTCAACTACCTCACCATTACTCATTACCGCCACACGATCACAAATCTTCTTAATCACGTTCATTTCGTGCGAAATGATTACCGTTGTAATTCCAAATTTCTCGTTAATCTCCTTCAACAATTCTAATATAGAATTAGTGGTTTCTAGGTCGAGTGCAGAAGTAGGCTCATCGCATAAAAGGATCTGCGGATTGTTAGCAATAGCTCGAGCAATACCCACCCGCTGTTTTTGTCCTCCACTTAATGTAGATGGATAAGCGTTGGCCCTTTCTGTAAGTCCCACTAATTCGAGCACTTCAGGTACTCGGATATTAATTTCTTCCTTACTCTTCCCAGCCACCTTCAAAGCAAAAGCTACATTCTCGAATACCGTTTTGGTATGAAATAAATTAAACTGCTGAAAGATCAAGCCAATCTGCAATCTAAGCTTTCGCAAGTTTTCGCCTTTTAAATAGCTGATAGCCTTCCCCTTAATAAAAATCTCACCCTGAGTGGGTATTTGCAAGAGGTTAATACATCTCAATAAAGTACTTTTCCCTGCCCCACTTGTTCCCACAATGCCGAAAATTTCTTTATCTCTCACATCAAAAGAAACATCCTTTACGGCTTTTACTTCTCCTTGTTTTGAAAGAAAATCTACAAATACATTTTGAAATATAATCATTTAAATAGCCTCCGTTTTTAGAAGATAAGAGAGTTACTTAAAAAAAAGTAATCTCTTATCTATTCCACATCATTTCGTCAAGACTGATGCAGTTTTATTAATCTTTTATATTCCATTTCTTGAGATACCAAGATGGACGATCAAATTGTGCAAAGTCGTACTTTGGATTCTCTACCACATTCTTAAAATCAACCGATTTTACTACTGCTTCAATATCCTTTACGAAAGCTTTCTTGGCATCTTCAGTACGTACTGCAATGGTAATAATAATATCCTGACTGAGTCGTTCTCTAGCAATACCACTTGATAGTTTAATACCGGATACAAGCACATAGTTACCAGGGATTATAGAAAAAGCTACACTTTCCAATGTACGAGGTAGTTGAGCTGCCTCTACAGGTTTGAATACCAATCCATAAGGATTATTTTCCACATCTTTCTCAGAAGCCTTTGTAGCGTCAATCGAAGCATTAATTGTAATCAAGCCAGAGTTGCGCAAGAATACCAATGCTCTAGCCAAGTTAGTCGGATCGTTAGGAATAGTAACCACATCTCCTTTTTGGAGTACAGCCTTCAACTGTTTTAAATTTCTAGCTTTGTATTTATGTGAATAAATGCCGAACGAAGCAGTTGGGATAGTAATTGTACCCGATAGTTTCAGATTCTTATCGGTTGAAAACTTCTGCAAATAACGAGAATGTTGAAAGATGTTAGCCGTAATCTCCTTATTTGCCAAGGCTGTATTAGGAGTTACCCAATCCGTAAATTCCTTCACTTCAATTTTATATCCTTTCTTTTCCAAACCGGGTTTAATGCCCAATTTAAAAAGATCAACATAAGGGCCGGGAGCAAATCCGAAAATAAGTGTTTGTCCCTTTTGAGCTTGCGCTCCTACTATTGAAAGCACTGCAACCGACAAGGTTGCTACGATCGTTTTAAATGCTGTTTTCATATTTATAATCTCCTTTTAATTTTATGTTATTTTTTTTTAGAAAAGAAATGTGGTAGCCAATACTGCACGTACACCAGATACATCTTTGGCATCTTTTACTTTTCCTTTGTTTGCATAATCAACTGTACCATAACCGGCTACATTATAGTCTACCTCACCAGAGAAGACCAAACGTCCGATAGAATATTTCACAGAAGGTGCAATTCGATAAATGTGATCTACATTTTGCCAACGCCCTAAGAAGGTGGCAGCACCACCCGCATCCGCAGAAGCTAGAATATTATCATTGAAACCTAAATTCTTTTGATAGCCACCAAATAAGCCTACTACTAGTTTATTGCCATACGTAATATTTGCCCAAGAAGAGATTGAATTGGAAGCGGTATAAGTTTTTGCACCCGTACTAGCATCATACGATTTCACCGCATAACCTCCTTGTTGGAACAATTCGCTCAAATTCTGACCATAGATAGCACTAGCTCTTACATTTAGTTTACTTTTCTTATAATGAGCAAAAGCACCTAAGGCATAAGAAGATACCGTTTCGCTAGTATTAAAAACGCCATTCGCACCCGTAGTTTGAGTAGCGGGGCGAACAACTTTGAACTCTGAAACGATACCTGCAAACCAAGAAGGTGTTTTAAAGTGTAGTTGCAGATGCAAATCAGGGATCAAATTAGCTCTCACATCATTTGAGTTCGATGCCGTTGTACCGGTAGCATCAGTATAGACCGTCGATTTATGTTCACTTTGGTACAAAGCAGCTACCAATAGATTGATCTTGCTAGAAGGCTTCCATGTATATCGGATCTGTTCACCTCTTCCAAATGGACGGAAAGGGATACCGGTATGCAAACCCACTACATCGGGAAAGATGGTTTCACCTAATGGATTCCAAGTTTTACCAATCAACAATTCTCGTTTATCCCAACTCAGTTTCGCCCAAGCATGGCGCAAACGTAAACCCACCGGATTAGTAGTACCCGTTGATGCTTGCGTAGTAGCGCCTCCACTAAAATCATATTCAAAGAAAGCGGATGTTTTTGCCTTCCATACGTCCGAACCGGTGAACAAGGCATTGAAGCGAGTAGACTGAATGGAGAGCGTACTTCTACTCACGTCATTCTGATCTTTTCCATCTCCTACATTCGTTTTCTTATTCTCAGGAAAAAAGCTGAAAAGGTCATCCACAGCTCCCACTGTTTCGCGAGAATCGAAATTATATTCAGCACGAACAAAACCTCCGAATTTTACTTGTACATTCTCACCCAACTTTACCACCGGAATGATAGGAGCAACTTCTTTATTTATCTGACCCTCTTGCGAGAATCCATTTTGAACTTGAGAGAATAAAATTAAGGCAAGGCCTACTTTAGTATATGTTATTTTCATATTATATCGTTCTTTATTTACACATATTATTTTTAGTCTTCGCTTAAAATCAATACTGATAAAAAAAGAAAAATTAGAATCAGATGAAATGAAAGGTCTTTATGTGAAATCAACAGAATAAGATGAAGCGAAAGAAAAATCCATTCCTTTTAAGGTCAATTTCACAAACTACATTTAGTGCAACAGCAACCTAGTTGCATGAAGCATTGACCACATGTGAAAGTCAAATCGCCGAAGCTTTTTCTTGATCTTCTCATCGCTAAATTCATTTTTTGTTTTGTTCTAGTCACGGTGCAAAGATCGGGATTCTGTATCTCTAGGACAATACCAATAGAAAGGCATTTTCATCTACCTAATTCAGGGTATTACACTGTATTTCAATAACATAATAGGTGTATTTGTGGTATCCTTTTGAGAAAAAAGGTGCCATCTATCGGTCGATAGATGGCACCTTTGCAAAAAATAATATAAAATTAGATCAGGTAAACAAACTTCCAATTTGATACGTTAAGAAGGCAACAATCCAGGCAACACCGGTAGTATATACCATCGTAAACAAAGCCCACTTCCTACTCGCTTCGCGACTTATAGCGGCAATCACAGCCACACAAGGAAAATAGATCAACACAAACAACATCAATCCAAAAGCGACCAAAGGAGTAAACACCTTCTGCCCTTTCAGCTCGCCGCTCGTATGCTCCTGCTGCTGAAGTTTCTGAATCAGACTGCCCGTATTCTCATCTGCCGTCAAATTAGCATGATAAAGAATTCCCATCGAGCCGACCACAATTTCCTTCGCAGCCAATCCCGTAACAATGCTAACCCCAATTTTCCAATCGAATCCCAAAGGCCTTATTACCGGTTCAATAGCCTTACCGATACGTCCGATGTACGACTGCTCCTGATGTTCCGAAACCTTCAACAACTCGAGTTGCGCTGTCTTAGCCTCTTTTATAGAATCAGGCCATACTGCATTTGCACCAATAGAGGCTATCTGTGTATCATAATCGGCAGCGTACTTTACCTCTCGCGGATAGTACGTCAACGCCCAGATCAGTATAGAAGCAAGCAAGATAACAGTTCCCATCTTCTTTAAATATTGAGAGCCCTTATACCACATATGTACAGACGTATTCTTCAGCGTAGGAATACGATAAGGAGGCAATTCCATTACAAACGGTGCTTCCTGCTTCGAAAACAAAGTCTTTTTAAAGAGCAACGACATCAACACCGCAATCACGATACCGATAATATAAACCGAGAATAGCACCAAACCCTTGTTATTAGCAAAGAAAGCTGAGATCAACAAGATGTATACCGGCAGACGTGCACTACACGACATAAAAGGAATAATCAGCATCGTCAACATTCGATCCTTTCGATTCTCCAACGTACGCGTAGCCATGATAGCCGGAACATTGCAACCGAAGCCCATCAGTAAAGGAATAAATGACTTACCATGCAAGCCAATTTTATGCATCAGTCGATCCATAATGAAAGAAACCCTCGCCATATATCCGGTATCTTCCATAAGCGAAATAAAGAAAAATAAAATCAGAATGTTGGGCAAAAAGACAATCACCCCACCTACCCCAGCAATGATACCATCCACCAGCAAATCTTTCAGCGCACCATCCGGCATCAAGTTGCTTATCAGATCGCCAAGAAAGCCCACTCCTGCATCAATCCAATCCATGGGATAGCTACCCAATGTAAAAGTAGCCTGAAACATCAGCCACATGAAAAACAAGAAGATAGGAAATCCGAAAAACTTATGTGTAAGGAAATAGTCGACACTCCTGCTCTCCTTCCACTTCCCCTTAATGCTTTCTGTAAAAGTTTCGCTTAAAGCACCCTCTATAAATCCATATTTCGCATCAGTGATTACCGTTTCAGCATCCTCTTTGTATTCCTTCTCAATCTTCTTTCTCTCCATCGCACTCCTTTCAGAGATAAGGTCGAAGTTTTTGCATCCTTTTAATAAAGAAAGAGTCGCTTTATCACTCTCCAATAACTTAATCGACAAGTAGCGCATAGAATAGCGATCCACAATCTCCTTATTTTCTTTAAGAAGAGATTGAACCACCGCAATTGAATCCTCAACCACCGTGCCGTAATTGATATCGATCAGTCGCGCAGTGACCTCCTTGCCCTCATAAACCTCAATCGCCTTAGCAATCAAATCAGTCATTCCTTCGCCTTTTACAGCTACTGTCGGCACAATAGGGATACCGAGCATCCGGCCGAGCTCCTTATAATTCAGCTTCGTTCCTTTGGTTTGCAACTCATCAAACATATTAAGTGCAATAACCACCTTCACATTCATCTCGATAAGTTGAGTGGTTAGAAACAAGTTTCGTTCAAGGTTCGAAGCATCCACCACATTAATCACCACATCAGGCCGATTCTCCATAATGTGAGAACGCACAAAGAGTTCTTCCGGCGTATATTCGGTAATGGAATAAGTACCGGGGAGATCTACAATTTTCAACGTATAGCCGTCTTGCTTTACATATGCCTCTTTCGAGTCGACCGTTACGCCTCCATAGTTACCTACCCGCTCATGCGAACCCGAAGTATAGTTGAACAAAGTCGTTTTCCCACTATTGGGATTCCCTACCAAAGCCACATTAATAATCTTCTCTTTTTCGTGCGTACCGGTGATAGCAATCTCATTCGATAACGAACTGTTAAAAACAGGATGCTCCCGTTCTACTGCCTCACTTTGAAGAAGCACCTCAATTAAAGCGGCCTCATTGCGCCTCAACGAAATATCGTAACCCATTATTTCGTACTCAATAGGGTCTTGTAAAGGAGCATTCTTAATCACCTTGACTTCTTTCCCTTTCACAAATCCCATCTCAGTGATTCTTTTGCGAAAAGCCCCTCGGCCCATCACCTTTACGATAACACCGATTTCATCGTTTTGCAGATCGCACAAATATTTTTTCTCCATATAAGTAATTATTTTAGAAGCAAATGCCAAATCTTAAATTGGCAGTAAAGCAATTATCAATTGTTTCGCCTGTTCCTGCAGGGTTAACGATATATTGAATATCCGGTTGAATGAAAAGATTCTTTGTAAGTGGATATTGATAGGTCAGTTCTATTGCCGTTTCACTATTCAAGCCTTCCGAGAAATGCTGATGAGCAACAGCAAGTCCCAATATATCAGTCCCTTCCTTTTTCAACAGCCCTGCATAATTCAGTCCGGCTCCAAAGTAATAATTATTCGTACTGGCATTAGAAGGGCTATACCCTAATTGAAGAAAAAGCCCCAAGCTCTTTTCATTCTTCCTCCAAACCTCCTGATCGGCATAAGCATAAAGCCCCACAATGTTATTTTCCAAAGAATCCGTCACATTTTCATTCAATATATTTTCCACCATATGATTATGCGAATAGATACCCACCTTATATCTACCGGGCAAGGAACGAATGTGTGTACTATATTGTAGTTCCGAAACCGCTAAAATGCCATCTCCGGAAGCGAAGCACCATTTAATATTATAAGGATTGTAGTCGAAGTCGGTCGGGCTTCCATCATAGATCGCATTTACCCAAGAGAACTTCGGAGAGATATTCCAATTCGCAGTCAGCCCGAGCGTTGTAAGAGGGAATATCGGAGCTGAGAAGTTAGTAGAGATTACCGGTAAAATGCCGAAAGAACTATTCATAAAGAGCCCTCCATATTCAGAGCTGGCAAATTCAACGTTCAGATCTTGCAAACCTAGTGTAAAATCGACTTTACCAAATGTTTGCTTAAACCACAATTCCTGCAAGTAAGTATGATTTCCTGCATCAATATTCGAAACAACCTGCATATCGCCTAATAAATTAGAGGAAGGAGATGCGCCATGCGTATTAGCCGCATTCATATAGAACTGTCCACCTTTCCATAAACCGGACTTCTCCACATCCCAGCCTACACGAAGATTAGCCATACCCAAATAGGCAGAGCCCGTTTTAATACCTCCTGAAAGGTTGTTTATATTATCGCCAATATAAGAAGCTTCAACAGTAAATGCATTCTCATCTTGGATTTCCTGCCCCTGCAATGAAGAGGTAAATACTAAATTTGCGCTAGCAGTAAAAATCCACAAAAAAGTCTTTTTTGTCATTCCTTTTTTCTTTTTTAATTCACGGTGCAAAAATACGGCAATTAAAGAGATTGAGAAATAGCTAATAATAAGGAATTTAAGAATTCTTATACCTACTTATAACTAGTCATCGATTGTTTAAGAAAAAAACTCAAAATAAAAAAAGAAAATTTAGCAGTAAATAAAGCCTCAAATAAAAAATAATGATTTACTTTGCAAAACCATCGTATGCGTCACAACGCTGAGCCGATAAATTACTTGAAACAAAAAGCAAATGGAATTCGTTCTTTTGCTTCACAATTACAAACCTATAAATAATTAAATTATGAACTGTAAATTGTTTTCAACTCAAACGAGTGATACAAAAGTATCGCTGTTTATTTTAGCACTGAGAATCTTATTGGGAGGATTGTTAATGAATCATGGAATACAGAAGTTGATGGCTTTCGACCAACTTTCATCTGTCTTCCCGGATCCTCTAGGAATAGGCACTAATGCATCATTGATACTAGCCATTTTTGCAGAACTATTTTGTTCGATAGCTTTCATCACAGGCTTCTTATATCGCTTATCGATGATACCAATGATTGTAACGATGGTAGTTGCTTTCTTTGTAATTCACGCAAATGATCCATTCGCCATCAAAGAACTAGCTTTTATTTACCTAATTGTCTTCCTATGCATGTGGTGCCTAGGTGCAGGTAAATACTCTATAGATGCTCTGGTCGGACAAAAATGTTGCATGAAGAAATAAAATTCACAATATCAGCGGTATGTAAATATGAACAAAGGCATCAATGGACTTTACACCATCATCAAGAGCAAGTTCCCGTTGTCCCCTATCTCGGGTGATGTGTTCATCTTCTTTGCCAAGAATCGTTGTAAGGTGAAGGTGCTTCGTTGGGATGTATTGCTGCTCATTATGCGGGGCATCTCCACTTCGGGGCTGAAAAAGCACAAACGCTTCTCACTAGACAACCAGAAGCAATATAAAGCAACTTAACAGCTTATATATCATGCGATTATCTAATTGATACATTAAGAAAAACTTGGTCATCTCAGCTATTTTTTGTATTTTTGCATTAAATAGCTGAGGTGACCAAGTACGATTTATACAAGGAAGAAATAAGCCGATTTCAATTCGACTATAGCGGACTTGAAAATAGTCATCGAAACCCTGCAGGCCACTATTAACTCAAAGGATAATGCCATACCAGAGAAGGATGCGGACAAAACCAAACTACAAAATCAGGTGCGTGGTATCAGCAAACTCATTAACGACAAATCCTAGTAAAGTGTCTGATCTGCAGAAGCTCAATGCTCCGACTCCCAAGCAACGCGGCAATAATAAAGCCAAACGTTGCTTGGGAGTCGGAGCAAGAGATTTTTGTTCTTTTTGTGTTAATAAGCTACAATGCTTATCGATTTAGTTCCAAGTATCACTGTCACTGGTATTATTAGTATAAGCCCAATCTTGTACTGTGGTAGAGTTGCTAGGAGTATCATTTAACGAACCGGCAAAACCACCTTCTGTTTCCACTTGCAGATGAAGCATCTCAGGAGCTTCATATATGCTTCTGCTCACTTCTATTTCATTATTCATAGCTGCTTTTTAAAATTATAATATAAAAGTATCTTTTTGATCCTCCATAATGATCTATGAAAGAATCGAATAGAATGCCATATAGCCCCACTATATCTCCATCTTCGAGATAGGCAGTCGGTAGATTTCCCATTGGAGCGATAAGCCTTCACCAGCACCCCTACGATTTCATGTTCCCCGACCTCTTCTTGTAACCACAAATTACCGTCTCCCCTCATTTTATAACAATCAGTCTCTTTACCCACGATACGATGGATCATATAAAGTCCCTTCCATCGGTAAAACACAGCTGTCCAACGATATAACGGCTCACCACAGAAAGGGCTCAAAACAATCACATCCCCGCTCTTTAAAAAGGGAGACATACTATTTCCTAAAACTGACAATTTCACGTCTTTCCCCTCTTTCAGGGATACGGCAATTGTAGCAAAATAGCTATTGGGTAATATCAATTTATCCATCAATAACTCTCATTTCTTAAACCTCAGCAAACTCCACAATGATTTTTTACGATCTTCTCCATAGCCGTAACCGTACCCATGAGTATGCCCGTAGCCATACCCGTAGCCATTGTGCTCAAGCTTTACGTCATTCAATACGATTCCCATGTTAGTGAGCTTCTTCCGGTCAAACATCTGTTCTACATCCGGTAGTTGTCGACGTTCAAACCTACCGGCACGTATTACAAATAGCGTTAAATCCACGATGCGGTCTATAATAGTAGCATCTGCCACCATTCCAACCGGCACGCTGTCTACCACGATGTAATCATATTGCGTACTTACTTCTTTTATCAATTCATCCAAACGGTGGCTCATTAATAACTCCGCCGGATTAGGAGCTACCGTACCGGCTCCGATCATATCCGGCGTGTTTTTATCTTTAGCTTTCCGATGAATGATATCCTCCACTGTGAGGGTATCATCGACCAGAAAATTCGTCATTCCGGGTTTCCCTAGACCACAGAGACGGGACAATGTTCCTTTGCGGATATCAAGATCGATAAGCAGCACTCTCTTTTTATTCATCATCAGACTTTTGGCCAGACGGGTTACCACAAAAGTTTTTCCGGAACTTTCATTAAAGGAACTGACCGTTATGATATGAGCTTCCTTTTTGTTCTTCAACAGAAAAGCGATGTTCGTGCGCAAAACCCGGAAGGCTTCCGCTACTATGCCATACTCATTTTCCTCCATTGTATTTTTACTGTCTTCACTTTTAGGTATTGCTCCCAAAAACGGTACCGACACACCTTCTTCCACATCCTTTCGATTACGTACTTTAGTGTCTGTGAGCATTCTGATCAACAATATCATAGTCGGTATAAACAATCCCAACAATAAAGCAAATGCCATATTTTTAGTTCTATTGGGGCTGATCGGAGAGAAATCATTGTCGGAGGCATCAATGATTTGCGCGTTGTCATCTATCATTGCCTGCATTAAGGCATTTTCTTCCCGTTTGTTGAGCAGGTAGGTATAAAGCTCGTCCTTTATCTTTTGCTGTCTCTCAATGGAAAGATACTCTTTCTGTTTCATCGGTAGGGTAGCCACTTTAGCTTGTGTACGGGCATCACGACCTGCCGCTTCATTGTTCTGCATCGTAAGGCCGGAGATCACATTCTCCACCGTCCGAAGAATGCTTTTCCTGAGAGCCTGCAAGGTTTTATTCAAATCCAACACTACCGGATTATGGTCATTATTCTCTTCCATCAATTTATCACGGCGCAACTTAAGGGCATTGTATTG
>Ga0302210_10000639_pt1 | contig 15595 bp, 17 predicted proteins | sample II_Fen_E3_2_FD_198793 | JGI IMG/M metagenome (GOLD analysis project Ga0302210, IMG submission 198793) | Peat permafrost microbial communities from Stordalen Mire near Abisko, Sweden - II_Fen_E3_2 | ecosystem: Environmental > Terrestrial > Soil > Wetlands > Permafrost | place: Sweden: Abisko... | reverse complement strand
GGAATTCCGCATTATGTTATGAATTTTCGTGATATGTTTCAAAAAACAGTCGTGGATTATTTTTTGGATGAATATGTTCATGGCAGAACACCAAATCCTTGTATTGCTTGCAATCGTTATGTGAAATTTGAGGGGCTTTTACAAAGATGCCGTGAAATTGGGGCTGTCTATGTAGCAACGGGGCATTATGCTAAAATTGAACAGGATGAAAGCAGCGGACGCTATGTACTTCGTAAAGGAATTGATGTTCTAAAGGATCAGTCCTATGCTCTGTATCACTTAAATCAGAAATCTTTGCAGCATTTTATGATGCCGCTTGGAACGTATACAAAAGTAGAGACTCGTAAACTAGCGGAAGAATTTAATTTACCGGTAGCACATAAACCCGATAGTCAAGAAATTTGCTTTGTACCAAATGATGATTATAAGGCGTATCTAGAAGATAAAGTGCCGCAGGCACTCCAACCAGGGAATATTGTCGACTTACAGGGAAATATTCTTGGCCGACACAAAGGTGTGCCGCTCTATACGATTGGTCAACGCAAAGGTCTTGGCATTGCTGCGAAAAACCCGCTTTATGTTGTGGAACTAGATTTAAAGCAGCATTTGGTTGTGGTTGGTGAAGACAAAGATACTTTTACAAATGGACTGATTGCCAATGATATGAATTGGATTACGATTGATGAACTCAAAGAACCAATGCAGGTCATGGCTAAGGTACGATATGGTAATAAAGAAGGTGCAGCATTGATTTCACCGCTTAAGGATGGTTTTGTCAAAGTGGTATTTAATACACCACAGCGGGCGGTTACACCTGGTCAATCCGTTGTCTTTTATGAAAATGACTCTGTGGTTGGTGGCGGAAATATAGTGCGAGCCTTTAGTTAAGGCGCATTTTGTGCAGATGAAATAGATGTTCTGAATTTTTCACCAGAACATCTATTTTTATGAAAAAAGCTGAAGTCAGTGAAAATTGACTTTATGACTGGAATTTTATATAATTATTTGAATAGTTTTTACTTGAAAAAGTACCTATCTGTAGTGGAGGTCGATTAGTTTGAAATTTATGAGTGGAAATGAACTGCGAGAAAAATATTTGCAGTTTTTTGTTAGTAAAGGTCATCTGAGATTGCAAAGTGCGTCTTTGATACCGGAAAATGATCCAACATTATTAATGGTTGGTGCTGGAATGGCACCGTTTAAACCGTTTTTTACAGGAAAGATGAAGCCGCCTTGTACCCGTATTACAACGAGTCAGCGCTGTGTGAGAACTGGTGATATCGAAAATGTTGGTAGAACAGCCCGTCATCAGACTTATTTTGAAATGCTTGGCAATTTTTCGTTTGGTGATTATTTTAAACATGATGCAATCAATTGGGCTTGGGAGTTTTTAACAAAAGAACTTGAATTACCAGAAGATAAATTATGGGTCACGGTTTATCCGAAAGATGAAGAAGCTTATAAGATTTGGGCAGAAGAAACCAGTGTAGATCCTTCCCATATTGTTAAGCTGGAAGATAATTTTTGGGAAATTGGGCCTGGACCATGCGGTCCGGATTCGGAAATTTATATTGATTTAGGTGAAGAACGCGGTTGTGGCAGCCCTGATTGTGCAGTTGGCTGTGATTGTGACAGATACCTTGAAATTTGGAATCTTGTCTTTACACAATATGATAAGAGCGAAGCGGGTGAATATGTACCGCTGGCGAAGAAAAATATTGACACAGGTGCTGGTTTGGAACGTTTGGCATCGGTTATGCAAAATAAAAAGACGAATTTTGAAACAGATTTGTTATTCCCAATCATCGAATATGCAAGTGCCGTTTCCGGTGTTAAATATGGCAGCGATGAAGATAAGGATGTTTCCTTGAAAGTTATTGCTGATCATGCAAGAAGTATGACGATTATGATTATGGATGGTATTCTGCCATCTAATGAAGGTCGGGGGTATGTACTGCGTCGTATTTTACGTCGAGCCATTCGTCATGGTCGGACGTTGGGGATTGAAACGAAGTTTTTGACGGGCGCTGTGGATGCAGTCCTGAAAATTTATAATGGCGTATTTGCTGAATTGGTAGAAAAACAAGATTATATCAAAAAAGTAATCAGTTTGGAAGAAGATCGTTTCCATACGACACTTGTTCAGGGCATGGAACTTTTAAGCGGGCATATTGAACAATTACAAGCCGATAAAAAAACTGTTTTAAGTGGTGAAATTGGCTTTAAGTTGTATGATACGTTTGGTTTCCCTTGGGAACTTACCGATGAAATTTTGCACGAAAATGATATGACTCTGGATAAAGATGCCTTTGATAAAGCCATGCAGGAACAGCGTCAAAGAGCTCGGGCGGCACGCCACGAAAATACAAGAGTGGCAATACCGGATTTACGCGGTCTTGATACGGAAAAATTATTGATAGATACAACTGTGAAAGAAGCGAAAATTGTTTGTATTTGGAAAGATGGCCAGATGGTCGATTCAGTCAATGATGGCGAAGAAGCGGGGATGGTCTTTGATGTTACGCCGTTTTATGCAGAAGGTGGCGGACAGGTCGGCGATGCGGGCATTCTTGAAGGTCAATTTGGCAAGGTAACTGTTTCAAATACAAAAAAATTGCCAAATGGAACTGTTTATCATATTGGTTATGTAGAAGAAGGTATCATTAAAGTTGGTGATACAATCAAAATAGAATTAGATGAAATAAAAAAACTTGCTTCGGCGCGTAATCATACAGCAACACATTTACTACAGGCTGCTTTGAAATCTGTCGTTGGTGAACATGTGAACCAGGCAGGATCTTCTGTTAACGCAGAGCATTTGCGTTTTGATTTTTCTAGTTTTGAACCGGTTAGCAAAGAGCAACTGCAGGAAGTAGAGGCAATCGTTAATACGGAAATTTTAAAAGGTACTGCTGTTGATATTTGCCAAATGAGTCAATCCGAAGCAAAAGAAAAAGGTGCAATGGCACTTTTTGGTGAAAAATATGGCGATGTTGTTCGCGTGGTATCGGTTGCTGATTTCAGTATGGAATTGTGCGGTGGGTCACATGTGGAAAATGTGGGGCAAATCGGCTTGTTTAAAATCATGAGTGAATCGGGTGTGGCATCAGGTGTGCGCCGGATTGAAGCTGTGACGGGTAAGGCTTCCATGGAGTATGCAAACAAACAAATTCAGACTTTGCAGGGGATTTCCGATAAATTAAAAACTCGCCCGGATGAAGTAGCTGCGCGAGTGGATGCTATTTTAAGTAATATCAAAGATTTGGAACAGGAACTCACTGCATTTAATGAAACAAGAGCGAAGGAAGCAACGCAAAAACTTTTGTTATCGGCTGAAAATTATGGTGAAGTTCAAGTTGTCATTGCGAAAGCTACGGCTGGTGATATGGATGAGTTGCGCAATATTGCTGATATGGTTTGTGATCAATTAACGTGTGGTACAGTTGTGCTTGCAGCTGTTAATGACGGGAAAGTTAGTCTTGTTGTTAAAGTGAGTAAAGCAGCTGTTGCGAAAGGTCTTCATGCCGGAAAAATTATTAAAGATGCTGCGAAGCTTGTTGGCGGCGGCGGTGGTGGTCGCCCAGACATGGCGCAGGCTGGCGGAAAAGTACCGGAGAAATTGGCGGATGCTTTTTCAGCGGCGGCAGCCATTATAAAAGAACAAATTAAGTAACTCTAATCAAGGAAGATGGGGCAGATCTTACAGTCTGCTCTATCTTTATTTTTCATCCTGGACAGGAAATTATGAATAAAACAAGAATATAAACTATTAAGTAGTTAAAATATAAATAACATATTCAAAAGTAGCGGTAAATAATTCTGCATGCGTTATTTATACTATATTTACGAAACCAGAAAATGATCTGTGCTTTGAGGGGAGGACTCAATAATGGCTAATATGGAAGAAACAATGATGTTTAAGTTTGGTGCCGATGAAAATAAGGCCGCAAATGTTCTTAAAAAAGTCTGTCAAGCTATGGAAGAAAAAGGTTACAATCCAATCAATCAGTTGGTTGGTTATTTACTGTCAGGTGATCCTGCTTATGTGACGAGCCACAATGATGCTAGAAGCATGATTCGGAAACTGGAACGAGATGAGCTATTAGAAGAGCTCATTCGATCTTACATTGCAACGAACAAATAAATATAGTGATAATAGATGGAGGAAGTATGCGGATAATAGCGCTTGATGTTGGCGATCGTACAATTGGTATTGCTGTGAGTGATGAACTCATGTTTACAGCGCAAGGGATTGAAACGATTCGCCGGACATCTTTAGATCGTGATTTGAAACGCCTCAGAGAATTGATGGAGCAGTATGAAACCAATACATTGCTAGTTGGGTTGCCTAAAAATATGGATGGTACCATAGGGGTACGCTGCGAAATTGTCAAAGCTTTTACGCAAGAGATTACAAATGTGATGCCCGAGACGAAAATTATTTTTTGGGATGAACGTTTGTCTACGGTTGCAGCATCGCGATCGTTGATTGCAGCCGATGTAAGTCGGGCAAAACGAAAAAAAGTCATTGATAAGATGGCAGCGGTTTTTATCTTACAAGGATATTTAGATGGTCGTTCATAAATTCTTGACAGAGCGGTCTTTCTGGGTTAGAATGTTAGCAAAGAATGGGTTTATACGGACCTAAAAATACTATGAGGTGAATTGAATGACAGATAAAGAAAAAGATTTAATTGATGAAGCAGAAGAAATGGTTGTTGTTATGACCGATGAAGACGGTAATGAATTTTATTATCGCGAAGAAATGATCATACCAGTAGGCGACAAAAAATTTGCTTTACTCGTAGGTATTCATGAAGATGAAGAAGATGAATCCGAAGAAACTCATGAACATGAAGCTTGCGGCTGTGGTTGTGGTTGTGACGATGAAGAAGATGTATTGATTGCGAAAATCGTAACGAATGAAAATGGCGAAGATGAATATATCGATCCTACGGATGAAGAATTTGAAGAAGTCCAAAAAGCATATGATGCTATTATGGATGAAGAAGAAGCAGAAGATAAAGAATAAAACACATAAATGAATATTTTAAGCCGTCCCTATCTTGATGATAGGGACGGTTTTGTTTTTATTCGTAAATTTAATTTTATATAGCAGGAATTTAATACTTTATATTGAATTATATAATAAATCTAATTTATAGTGAGTGAATTTAAAATTTAGCAGTATTCAAATTTTTTTGTTTGTTGCTATTTTTTTTTTGAATTGTTTCATTTTTTTATTAGATATTTTGTACTATAGTCTCAAGGAATCCTTTTATACGGTTCTTATTGATACCAAGCTTGAAAATGCTCATTTTTTTAGAAGATTATACAATGTGTAAGATTTTATGATGTGTATGGCGGTCACGGTGTCCACTTTATGAACGTAATAATTAAAGGAGAGATGTACAATGAAATGGTTGCAAAATCTAAAGGTAAAGAAAAAACTATTTATTTTAATGTTTGTATTTATTTGTGGATTAATAAGTATAGGAACCATGGGCTTTTATTATCTGCGACAGGCAAATGATCATTTTGAATCGTTATATCAAGTGGATTTGAAAAAAGTTGAGCTTGCATCGCAAGGTTGCATACTGATTCGTGAAGTTCAAGGGAATATGTTTCTTTTAATGAGTACAACGTATCCTGATGAAGAAAAAAAATTAGTAGCAGAAATTAATGATTTAAGTCTAAAATTTGATGAAACTCTTAAAGTTTATGAACAATTACCTTTAACGTCATTAGAACAAGCGAACTTAAAAGAATTGAGAGATGCAATCAGCAATTATCGTTTGATCAAAAAACAGGTTGTGGAAATGTCAACAACAGGACAGGATCAAGCAGCTCGGCAATTATATCGGGATAAAGGTGAAGCTTTAGCCGATGATTTTGTACAGCACTTAAATGATATATCAATTCAATCACAAGCGAATGCGGATGAAATGGCGGTTGCGTCACAGGCGGCATTTAACCAAGCAAAAATTGTATTTATTCTTTTTGTTTTGGTTGTAACAGTGCTTGGATTTATTTTAGGTTTTATTATTATTCGACAAATTGTTACTCGCCTAAACGATGCAGTGGATTTCTTAGATGAAATTGCAACAGGCGATTTTTCAAGAGATGTAAGTGCAGCGCACAGTAGGGAGGATCATAGTGAGTTTGGGCTTTTGTCCAAATCAATTGATCAAATGAATAAGCATATTCGGGCGTTGATTAAAAATATTTCCAGTACGGCTGAAAACTTAGCATCAGCCTCTGAGGAACTGTCTGCTACCGCTGAGCAATCGGCACAGGCATCGGAACAAGTAGCTCAGTCGATTACAATGGTTGCAAAGGGTTCGGAAAAACAATTGCATATGGCGAATGAAACGAGTGTTACAATTGATGAAATGGCGAAAGGCATCCAGCAGGTAGCTCAAAACAGTATGATTGCGACGCAGTCGGCTGAAAAAACATCAATTTCGGCAAGCAGCGGTGGCTCGGCTATTGAAAAAACAATCGATCAAATGAAAGTCATTGAGCAAAAAACGGATCATACAGCAAATATTATCAGTGAACTGGAGGATCGCTCACAGCAAATCGGTCAGATTGTTGAAGCCATTACGACGATTGCCGATCAAACGAATTTATTGGCTTTAAATGCAGCGATTGAAGCGGCTAGAGCTGGCGAGGCTGGGCGAGGCTTTTCTGTTGTAGCGGAAGAGGTTCGTAAGCTGGCAGAACAATCTGCCAAGTCGGCTAAAGAGATTACAGAGCTGATTCATGAAATTCAAGATCGGACTAACAATGCCGTTTCATTTATGAATGATAGTAAAAAAGAAGTTAAAACTGGTGCAGAAGTAGCAAATCTTGCTGGTGAGAATTTTGCGGAAATATTAACAAGGGTGAGTGAAATTACAAATCAAATTCATGAAATTTCGGCAGCGAGTCAAGAACTTACCAGCGGAACGGATACGGTGGTAATGAGTGCTCGGCATACCATAAAGGAAAGTGAAAAAGCAGCGGAAGAAACACAGTCTATTTCAGCGGCAACGGAGCAGCAATCGGCGGCTGTTGAAGAAATTGCGACAGCAAGTAAACATTTGGCTGATATGGCGATGGAACTGCAGAATTCAATTTTGAAGTTTAAAGTCTAAGCTCTGACTTATAGGTAATGGAAAGAAAATGTACTTATTTGTGAAAGGTAAGTACATTTTTTTGTTTCGTAAAAAAATATTGTAATTGTCATGTGGTTTTCGTATAATTAAAAGATATGTAGAAGCATCAGAGTTAAGGAGAGGGTTTTGTGTCGGAAATAAAAGAGAAACGACAATTATCAAAAGGTATTGTATTGGGGAGTTTCCTACTTTTCATTTTTATGATTTTTACATATGGCTATATGCATCAATCACATACGGCAGCGGCTTCCAATGAGCAATCAAAGGTGAAGTCCGTTTACATTCGTGTAAAACCAGGAATGGATGCAGAAAAGATTGCAAACCTTTTACGGGACCGGAAGGTAATTGATAATGTCTATATGTTTAGAATTATGGCAAAGGTAGAAGGTTTAGATAACAATTTGAAGACCGGAGATTATCAATTACAGACCAATATGACGTATAAAGAGATTCTTGAGGTTTTAGCTAGTGGGAAAACAGCAACGATGTCGATTATGATTCCCGAAGGCTATAATGTCGAACAGATTGCTAAAACATTGCAAGATAAGGGAATTGTCAATGCGAAAGATTTTGAAAAAGCTGCTACCGATTTTGCACCATACGACTATATAACGAAGGCGAATGATGTCAAATATCGTGTGGATGGTTTTTTGTTTCCTGATACTTATGAAATAGCTGGAGATTTTACAGCAACGGACATTCTTACCTTGATGGCGAAGGAGTTTGATCATAAATTAACGCCGGAAATGCGTTCACGAGCGGATGCAATGAATTTATCAATTCGTGAATTAGTGATTTTGGCCTCGCTTGTTGAAAAAGAAGCACAAGTGGAAGAAGATCGTCCTATTATTGCGCAGGTGTTTATGAATCGGCTGCGTGAAAAGATGCCGTTGCAGTCATGCGCAACCATTCAATATATTTTAGGAAATCCAAAAGCGGAATTGTCTATTCAAGATACGCAGATTAAATCGCCTTATAATACGTATTTGAATATGGGATTACCACCAGGACCTATTGCGAATCCAGGAATTGCTTCGATTAAAGCGGTTTTATATTCAGAGCCAACAGACTATTTATATTTTGTGGCGGATAAATATGGTAAACATCATTTTAGCAAAACATATCAAGAACATTTACAAACGATAGACCGGGTGGAATAAGATGGAACATTTATTACGAGAAATGGAAGCGTACGCTTTGCTGCATCATGTGCCAATTATTAATGTGAATGGTAAAGCAACGCTTGTGGAGACCGTTACAGCAAAGCGACCGCATCGTGTATTGGAAATTGGTACGGCAATTGGATATTCGTCGCTTTTAATTGCAGAAAATAGTGCGGATGATATTCAAATTACTACATTGGAATTAAATGAAGAACGTGCTGCGACGGCAAAAAAATTTATTGATCAGTCAAAGTATAGCGAAAAAATCACTGTTTTATTGGGTGATGCGGCAGACAATATTGATGCATTGCAAGATATCTATGATCTTGTTTTTATTGATGCGGCTAAAGGTCAATATCTCACCTATTTTAATAAGATATTACCCCATTTAGCTGCAGACGGTGTTATTGTCGCAGACAATGTGTTGTTTCGAGGTTATGTTCGCAGTGCGGAAAAACCACCGCGACGTTATAAAACAATTGTAACGAGATTAAGAAAATATATTGAGACAGTCGAAAATCATCCTGAATTTGAGACGGTAATCCATGACCAAGGGGATGGTTTGGCTGTTTCTTATAGGAGGAAAAATATTGAAAAAACCTGAATTGTTGGCACCAGCAGGAAATTTGGAAAAATTAAAAGTAGCTCTTTTATATGGTGCTGATGCAGTGTATTTAGGCGGAAAAGCTTTTGGCCTTAGGGCTTTTGGTGGGAATTTTACGAATGAAGAACTTGAGGCGGGAGTTGAATTTGCCCATTCTTTAGATAAAAAAGTATATGTGACAGTCAATATATTTCCGCATAACAGTGACTTGGAGGCGTTACCGGATTATCTGCTTTTTTTAGATCGTATAAAAGTTGATGCTGTTTTGGTAGCCGATTTGGGGATTTTTATGATGGCTCGCAGTCTTGTGCCAAATTTGCAGCTGCATATCAGTACACAATCGAACAATACAAATTGGGCGGCAGTGAATGCCTGGGATGATTTAGGAGCAGCTCGGGTAGTACTGGCAAGAGAGATGTCTTTGGCTGAAATTAAAGAAATTCGTGAAAAATCAAAGGTGGAACTAGAAATGTTTGTGCATGGAGCGATGTGCATTTCATATTCTGGTCGATGTCTTATGAGTAATTATTTTACCGGGCGCGATGCGAATCGTGGCAGTTGTGCACAACCTTGTCGTTGGAAATATAGTTTGGTTGAGGAAAAACGTCCTGGCGAATACTTTCCCGTAGAGGAAGACGATCGTGGTACTTATATTTTTAATTCGAAAGACATGTGCCTTTTGCCGCATATTGGTGAAGTAATTGCAAGTGGTGTTACCAGCCTTAAAATTGAAGGCCGGATGAAAAGTGTTCATTATGTAGCAAGTGTTGTGAAAGCATATCGACAAGCCATTGATCGTTATTGTGAAAATCCGACACAGTTTAAAATTGAGCAGGCGTGGATTGATGAACTTCACAAAGTATCGCATCGTGCCTATACAACTGGTTTTTATTTTAATAAACCAACCGAAGATGATCAAATTTATAGTACATCTTCTTATACGCAGACGTCTGATTTTATTGGTTTCGTTTTAAGCTATGATGAAAAAACAAAAATGGCAGTGGTTGAGCAACGTAATAATATGAAGATTGGTCAGGAAATTGAAGTCTTTCAGCCGTGCGGCGAATTGTTTAAACAGACGATTCAACAAATGTTTGATGAGACGGGCTTGCCAATTGTTGTGGCACCACATGCCCAACAACTAGTGACGATTGTCATGACACAAAGCGTAGAGCCACATTCTATTTTGCGGCGGGACATCAAAGCATGAATGAGATTATAAAATTAAAAATTTCTCCCAAAGATATTAACTTTTTTAATCGCATCATGGAAGGTTACGAGTACCTTGGGGTCGTGACAACTTTGGATAAAAATGAGGGTATTTTAATCATTAGTACTACCAAAGATTTTTATGAAGATGTTTTGGGGATTGTTGAAAACATGCCCATGCCTGTAATTCGCTTAAAAGTTTCATAAAAGACTGGTTATATATCATTTTGGTATATGACCAGTTTTTTATTGGCAGTTTTATGAAAACGACGTATAATTAAAGATAAAATTCATTATATTATGATGAAGGTGGTGCTTTTTATGACGGAGCAAAAAATAAGATATTTTGCTAGTGCAGTTGGTAGTGTTCAAGGAGTTGGCTTTCGCTACTTTGTGCAAACGAATGCAATGGAACTTGATGTTACTGGCTGGGTGCGTAATATGGATGACGGCACAGTAACAATGGAAATTCAAGGAACAGAGGAACAACTTGAAAAACTTGTGGGGCGAATAAAAAAAGGCAGTGCGTTTATTAAGGTGAGAAATATGGAATTAACACAAATTAATGAAGTTGAGCAAGATGGAAAATTTACTATTTTGTATTGATTCATTCCGCTTTAAAGTTTGAATTCACTTTACATGATTGAATGTTGGAATGAGTTATGGTATAATAATAGGACTTATTGTCATGGTACTTTTTAGGTGAGGCAGTGATCTTATTGAAAAAAATATTGGTGTTGCATGGTCCAAATTTAAATTTACTTGGTAAACGTGAACCGGAAATTTATGGTTCAATGACATTGGCAGATATAAATGAAATGCTCTGTCAGAGAGGCCGGCAAGGTGATATTGTAGTGGATGCTATGCAAAGTAATCATGAAGGTGTGCTGGTTGATATCATTCAAAGTGCAGCCGAGCAAGGATACCAATTCATTATTTTGAATGCAGCGGCCTTTACACATTACAGCATTGCTTTACGCGATGCGATTGCAGGCATTACAGTTCCTGTGATTGAAGTGCATTTATCAAATATTCATAAACGGGAAGAATTTCGTCATCATTCTGTGATAGCGCCAGTGGTAATGGGACAGATTTGTGGCTTTGGTGCTGACAGTTACATGGCAGCATTGGAAATTGTTTTACGTAAATTAAAATAGGGAGGCGTGCCGATGGTTGCACGTTTAGAAAAACTGCGCAGGTTTCTAAAAAAGCAGGAATTAGATGCAGTTGTTATTAACAAGGTAGAGAATCTGCATTATTTCAGCGGTTTTACGGGGGATGATGCAGTGCTGGTCGTCTCACAAAAGGATGCTGTACTTATTACAGATTTTCGTTATATGGAACAGGCAAAGCAGCAAAGTAAGACTTTTGAGCTGATCGAACATAATAAGGGGCTTTTGCCGAAAACGGCTGAGATACTTATGGGATTAAAATTGCAAAATATAGGTTTTGAGGGCAATGTACTTACGTATAATGATTTTTCTCTACTGACAAAACTGCTAAAAGGATTGACTTTTAAACAAGCGATAGAGCTTGATTCGCTTCGTCTGATTAAAGATGAACAAGAAATTGATCTTTTAAAAAAAGCAGTTGAAATTAGTGATAGAGCCTATGAACACATATTGACGATTCTTCGACCGGGGATTTCCGAAATTGAAATTGCGGCAGAATTAGAAAATTGTATGCGTCGTTTAGGTTCAGAAAAACCAGCTTTTACGACAATTGTTGCATCAGGTGAACGAGGCAGTCTGCCACATGGAGTTGCTACCGATAAGTTGATTGTTGACGGAGATTTTGTTACAATGGATTTTGGTGCTGTTTATAAAGGCTATCATTCGGATATAACACGGACTGTATGTGTTGGTAATGCCAATGATAAGCAACGCAAAATTTATGACATAGTATTAAAGGCGCAACTTTTGGGTGTCGAAAAAGTACAGCTTGGCAGTGCTGGTCAGACTGTAGATACTGCTGTGCGCCGCTACATTATGGATGCAGGGTATGGACAATTTTTTGGCCATGGGCTGGGTCATGGTGTAGGTCTTGAAATTCATGAATTTCCGAGACTTTCACCATCAAGTACATGTGAGCACTTGGAAGAAAATATGATCGTTACCGTAGAACCGGGAATTTATTTACCGGGGTGGGGCGGCATAAGAATTGAAGATACTGTTTTGGTTACGGCACTCGGCGGTCAATCGCTGACACAAAGCAACAAGCAATTCGTAGAACTTAAGTAAATTTGATTAAGATGATAGTGGAGGGCGTAAGTAATGATTTCTAGTAGTGATTTCCGGACAGGATTAACACTTGAATTTGACAATGGTGTATGGCAGATTGTTGATTTCCAACATGTAAAACCAGGCAAAGGTGCTGCCTTTGTTAGGACAAAGATTAAAAATGTAAGAACAGGTGCTGTTGTTGAACGTACCTTTAATCCAAATGAAAAATTACCAAGAGCTCTTATTGAAACAAATGAAATGCAGTATTTATATGAAGCAGATGGTGTATACACATTCATGGATAATGAAAGCTATGAACAGGTTGAACTTAGCAAAGATCAACTTGGCGATGCTTTGCAATATTTGAAAGAAAACATGAATATTAGTTTGCAAACACATAAAGGTACTATTATTGGAATTGCATTACCAAATTCGGTTGACTTAGAGGTAACTGAATGTGAACCAAGTATCAAAGGTGATACAGCGACTGGTGCTACTAAAATAGCAACTTTGGAAACAGGTTATACGGTTCGTGTACCTTTGTTTATCAATTTGGGTGATGTTTTACGTATTGACACTCGTACTGGAAATTATCTCGAAAGAGCGTAGTGCATGAATAAAAAATCCGATGAAGATGAAAATTCTTCATCGGATTTTTTTACATAGTTGGAGGATTTAATGCGTTTGATAGCGAATTTTAAAGAAATAGTACAAGTTTAACTTGATCTATAATCTTGCTTGTTTATGAATAAAAATAATAAAATTTTACATAATTAGTAGGATAGAATTTGTATATTAAGTATTTGTTTGTTATAATTTAAGTATAATGGACAGACGGGGTGAACCAACAAAATAGGGGAGGTTTGTATCATGGATAAAAATGTAGAAAAGAAAGAAATGCAGGGCAGTATTGGTTCTATTCGTATTGCGGATGAGGTCGTTAGCATTATTTCAGGATTGGCTGCGACGGAAGTCGCTGGGATTGCGGGTATGAGTGGAGGCCTTGTTGGCGGAATAGCCGAAATGCTTGGTAAAAAGAATTTCGCCAAGGGTGTTAAAGTCGAGGTGGGTGAACGTGAAGCTGCTGTTGATCTATATATTATTGTAAAATATGGCGTGCGAATCCCAGATGTTGCTTTAGCCGTCCAAGAAAATGTAAAAAAAGCAATTGAAACAATGACGGGATTACGTGTTGTGGAAGTCAATATTCATGTGCAGGGTGTAGGTTTTCCTGAGGATGCAAAAGAAGAAGAGGTTAGAGTACGCTAGGGAGAGGTATAAATATGGGAGTCATAAATCGAATTCTTTTATTTATATACACAATTGCGTTTGCTGTATTGTCCTTGGCAATTGTTGTTTTGTGTACAGGAATTATTCCAATCGATTTAGTGTGGAATAATTTTTTATATCTGTGTGGACGTTATGAAACCGGTGTTATGGCCTTTGTTGTATTTTTAATAAGTATACAACTTATGGGAGCTAGTTTTAGTTCTAATAAAAAAGCGAAGTATGCCAGTGAGGCAATCTTAATTCATGGAGCCTTGGGCGATGTGTCTGTAGCTGTGGATGCTGTTAAAAATTTAGTAGATAAGACCGCAAGATCTGTTCATGGGATACGTGATGTAAAAGTTCGTGTATTAGTCGAAGCTGCGAAAGGTGCGATTGATACAAATGTAAGTATACATTTAACAATTGTCATTGGACAGGAAATCAATGTTACGGAGATTTCTGATCAGCTGCAAACGGCTATAAAAGAAAATGTGAAAAACATTTTGGGTCTAGAAGCTTTGACCGTTACGATTGCAGTGGACAATATAACAAATGTAGCACTGCAGAAACAGCGTGTTATGTGATGTTTGTTACATTACGCAATGAGGTGACAAAGTGAAGGAAGATATGAAGAATTTTATGGAAGCAGTTTGGAAAAATCATCGTGGTAAATTTATCGGAACTATGATTGGACTCTTTATAGGATTGTCTGTTTTGGTTTTTGGTTTTTTTAAGACTTTATTCGTTTTGTTTTGTGCTGCTATAGGACTCTATATAGGCGGAAAGGTTGACAATCAAGAAGATTTGATCCGGTTTTTAGAAAAGCTGATTCCCACTAGATTTAGATGATAGAAAATGAGTTATTATAAAATGTTGTTTTAAAAGGAAGGTACGTTATGAGTCGTAGACAAGCCAGAGAGGTAGCGCTGCAGGCGCTATTCCAATTGGATTACAATGAAATAGATCAAGCCGATGCGTATGATGCTGTATTAAGTGAGACGCCAGTACTTAGTGATTCTGCAAGAGAATATGCAAAGCTGCTTCTTGATGGAACAAAAGCACATCTTGCCGAAATTGATGCATGGATTACAAAAAACTCCACCGAATGGAAAGTTGATAGAATGCCTGGTGTTGATCGGAACATTACGCGAATTGCTGTTTTTGAATTACAATTTAGCGAAGAAAAAATGGCACCAAATATTATTATCAATGAGGCCGTTGAGTTGGCAAAGAAGTTCGGGACAGATGCATCAGCACGTTTTGTGAATGGAATTTTAGGGTCAATGATAAAGTGAAAAATTTCATCTTTTATTGCAATATGGATATTGTAGCAAAATTGTTGTTGTAAATTTATTTTAAATTTGCCAGGCTGTGGTCTGGCTTTTTTCTTATTATAGTATGTAAAGTAAGGAGCTATGACCGTTTTGAAGATTTATGGTGTGAATGAAATTACAAAACATGTAAAAAATATCATCGAACAGGATTTTGTGTTGCAAAATTTGATGGTGCGAGGCGAAATTTCAAATTTCAAACAGCATTATTCCGGTCATTGTTATTTTACGTTGAAAGATGGTACATCAAGTCTTAAAGCTGTGATGTTTCGCGGCAAGGCGCAATATCTGAAATTCATGCCAACCAATGGTATGAAGGTTGTTGCAAATGGGTCCATATCTGTTTATGAGCGTGATGGGGCATATCAGATGTATGTTGATATGCTGTTCCCGGAAGGGGCCGGTGAACTAAGTGTCGCTTTTGAACAGCTTAAAACAAAATTGACACAGGAAGGGCTTTTTGAGCAAATCCATAAAAAACCACTGCCAGTCTTGCCAAAAACAGTGGGGATTATCACTTCAGCGACGGGAGCTGTTTTACGAGATATCTATAAAGTTTCGAAGCGGCGCAATCCGAATGTACAGCTAGTTTTGTATCCAGTTCAAGTTCAAGGACTTGAATCCGCATCACAAATTG
>Ga0302210_10000637_pt1 | contig 15602 bp, 13 predicted proteins | sample II_Fen_E3_2_FD_198793 | JGI IMG/M metagenome (GOLD analysis project Ga0302210, IMG submission 198793) | Peat permafrost microbial communities from Stordalen Mire near Abisko, Sweden - II_Fen_E3_2 | ecosystem: Environmental > Terrestrial > Soil > Wetlands > Permafrost | place: Sweden: Abisko... | reverse complement strand
GATAGTATAGGAGTATAATTCCTGCAAGGGGAGTAACTGAACGATCGACTATCGTCAAGACGGGTGAAAACCCCGGTGCGATCGGCATTAATTTGTAAGTAAGACCTTGTCTCATGTCATTTATTTGGCTGAGGCAAGGTCTTTTATTTATAAAAGAAAAATTGCAGTTATTTTTCTTTTGGCAAATATTTTAACAAAGTACACGTTTAAAATAACTAAAAATATGGTATCTTATAAGTAAGATCCATTTTAGATAATATGTATTAATTTTTAATAAAAAATAATGGAGGATGCTTTCTATGAATATGTTAAAAACAACGATACTCATGGCATTGCTTACGGGGATTTTAGTTGCTGTTGGTGGTGCATTTGGTGGTCGCAATGGCGCAACGATTATGCTCATCATATCATTTGGCATGAATTTTTTCTCATACTGGTATAGTGATTCAATTGTGCTCAAAGCTTATGATGCACGTGAAGTAACACCAACACAGGCACCGGATCTTTATAGTATGGTTGAAAAATTATGTTCGAATGCAGATTTACCAATGCCTAAAGTTTATATCATAGATACGGATGTTCCCAATGCTTTTGCAACAGGGCGTAATCCATCGCATGCTGCAGTTGCTGTGACTACAGGGATTATGAAGACCTTACAATATGACGAATTGGCTGGTGTTGTAGCCCATGAGCTTTCTCATATTAAACATCGTGATACTTTAATCAGTACAATGGCAGCCTCGATTGCCGGGGTTATTTCATGGATTGCCACCATGGCACAATGGTCGGCTATTTTTGGTATGGGACGCAGTAATGACGAAGAGGATAGTGGTGGTACAGCTGGCTTATTATTTACCATCATCGTAGCTCCACTGGCTGCTATGTTGATTCAAATGGCAATTTCACGGTCGCGTGAATATGAAGCCGATGCGAGTGGTGGTAAAATTTGTGGAAATCCTTTGGCTCTGGCAAGTGCCCTGGAAAAGATTGATTATTATGCAAAGAACGTTGTGATGAGTCAGGCGACACCAGCAACATCGCATATGTTTATTATTAATCCATTGGCTGGTTCAACGGAAAAAATAATGAATCTATTTAGTACGCATCCGGCGACTGTAGAGCGTATTGCTAAACTTAAAGAACAAGCCAAAGAGCTGAGATAATTAAAAACAGGATCTCTATTCATATAATTTAGAAATTATGAAATAGAGATCCTGTTTTAATTTTTACTATTTTGCAATGGATTTATTTTTTTGCGCTCCATGAGTCCCATAAATGATAAAATCTGGTCGACGGCAATATTCGGATCAAGCACATTTTTTACAACATGTGTGGTGACTTTCCAAGTTTCAAATTCACCATTATTTTCGGCATATTCCAAATTGTGTTTGATATCATCGTTGGATTCTTTCATCATCAGCATCCGTTCAACCAGTGTTACATAGTCAGCCATTATATAAATGGATTCTATGCGTTCTGATAAAAGTTTGGTTAATTGCTTTAAGCCATTAGCTTCAAGTAATATAATGCTTCGATTACAGGTTTGCAGAGTTTTTAAAAGTTCAAGTTTGGAGAGCCCGTAATATTCGCCTCGATAGGTGACTTTTTCAATTAAATCTAGTTTGAAAAAAGTTTCTTTATCAACAAAATGATAATCTTCATCATTTTGTTCAGTTGCTTTTGGTTTTCTTGTTGTATAACTCAAAATATAAGGAAGACCCAATAGTTTTAAATGTTTCATCAACAGAGTTTTGCCTGAAGCATGGGGGCCAATAATCGCATAAATTTTGTTCGTCATAGCCAAGACTCCAATTCTTTTAGTTATTGTCTAACTTTTATACGATACAAGTATGTAATTACTTTTTGAAATAGTATTGGCATTTATCTCAAAATATATAATAAAATTCTGTAATTTATTTTACCATATATGCTGGGATTTATAAATAAAGAAAGTTAAAATATAATCGATAATTCGTATTGTTTTAATCTATATAAAAAAACAAAAGCGAGAGCTTTTTCCGATCCGCTCTCGCTTTTGCCGCCTCTATACCCTTTGCCATCTACCACATAATATATGTAGTAGTTCCCCGTCTAATAGAATACACCTTTTTGTGATTTTTGGCAAGTCCTTAAAAATTAAAATAAAAAAACTTTCTCACGAGGAGAAAGTTGATTTTTTTTGATGGTCGGAGCAGCAGGATTCGAACCTGCGACCCCCTGGTCCCAAGCCAGGTGCTCTACCAAACTGAGCCATGCCCCGATGAGTTATATGGGATCCACTAGTTACTACAGCAACATATAATATGATACTCTAAAAATAATAATTTGTCAATAGTCGAAAAATTATTTTCATCCGACTATTGACGTACTTGTATTATATGGTTAAATAGGGAACATGTCAATAGAATATAAAAAAAATTATACATAATACAAAATAAAAAATTAAACTTAAAATTTTTATTAAAATAAAGGAAATGAATTGGCTTAAAGAGAAATAAAAACTAAGCTTTAATCGTTATACTATTGTATTATATATATATTTATTGTAAGGTTTGATTTGTGCTTTAATCCAATTTAAACATACATCATACTTGAGATTGTTTACTTTGATAATTGGTAGTTTTATATAGAAATAATTGCGAACCACAATATGTTATATTTGCAAAGGAGGATGTATCAAGTCATATTTTTTCTTGTGAGTATTTTTGATTTTGTAAATGGGGGTTCTGAAAATGTATTTTTATTGTTCAAAATGTAAAAAAAATTATCCAATAAATACGAGGTCATATCAATGTGAATGTGGGGGTTTGTTTAAATTATTTAAAGATCCAAGTGAAATATTGCATAATTCAGTTTCTTTAGGCGAAGTAGAAACTCCTTTATTGAAAATGAAAATTAATAAACTGAATCTGTTTTTAAAACTAGAGCAGTTTCATGCGACTGGTTCTTTTAAAGATCGTGGTGCTTTTACAATGATAAATCAATTAAAAAATGTTGGAATTCGTGAAATCGTCGAAGACTCGTCTGGTAATGCTGGAGCGGCTATGGCTGCTTATGCAGCTGCTGCGGGTATAAAAGCTTCTATTTATGTTCCAGCGTCAACTTCATCTGGTAAAATTAAACAAATCAAAGCCTATGGTGCAACGGTTACGGAGGTAGCGGGGGCGCGTGATCAAACTGCCGCTGCTGTACTTGAGGAGGCAAAAACATCGTATTATGCTTCGCATGTGTATAATCCGCTTTTTTTTGAGGGAACAAAATCGTTAGCATATGAAATCTATCATCAATTGCATGAACAAGTTCCAAATTACATATTTGTTCCAGTTGGTAATGGTACGATGTTATTAGGTCTTTATTATGGTTTCGAAGAAATTGGTCGTTTGCCGAAATTGATTGCCGTACAGAGTGATCATTGCAAACCATTATACCAAAAATTCCATAATCTTCCTAAAACAGAAATAACCCCGACAATTGCACAAGGAATTGCAGTGGGGCAGCCACAAAGGTTGGATGAAATTTTGTTGGCGATCAAAAATAGTCAAGGTGATGTTATTACCGTACCGGATGAGTCTATCTTATATGCACAGGATGTTTTAGCTCGCCAGGGAATGTATGTGGAAATGACTTCGGCGGTTGCGGTAGCAGGAGCTTTGCAATTTTTTGAAAATGGAAAACCGGATAATTATCAAGTTATTGTGCCGCTCACGGGAATGGGGATGCAGTAAACACTAGAAATAAATCGTTCTAAAAAATTTGCCGGTCAGTTCATAACATTATATACTTATATCTGTATTAGCATATAGTGTAGGTATAGATGGGAGAACTTGAATGGATGATATTAGTTTAGGAATGATAGGTTTTTTAATGGGAGCTGGTTTTTTAGCTTCATTTATTGATTCGGTTGTAGGCGGCGGTGGACTGATTTCACTTCCGGCAATTATGCTTACAGGCCTTCCGCCAGTTGTCGCATTAGGCACGAATAAGGCCGCTGCGTTTCTAGGGGCTTTGACGAGTGTGATTTCGTTTATGCGTTCAGGAAAAGTGGACTTTAAAATTATAAAATATTTATTTCCTTTATCGTTTATTGGCTCTTTAATTGGCGTATTCGTTGTTAGGGAAATCCCCCCTGATTTTTTACGGCCACTGGTGGTTGTGATGTTAATTGCTGTAACTATTTACAGCCTTTTTCGGAAAGACTGGGGAGAAAAATCAACGTATGACGGTATGACAAATAAAAAAATGTATTTTAGTGCAGTGATTGCACTATTATTTGGCTTTTATGATGGGTTTTTTGGGCCAGGAACAGGTTCTTTTCTCCTTTTTGCTTTTTTATGTATTGGTTTTGATTTTATCTGTTCAGCAGCCAATGCCCGGGCTTTGAATTTTGCAAGTAATCTGGCGGCGGCTTTATTGTTTATGTATTTTGGGCTGGTGAATTATGCCTACGCAATACCAATGGGGATTGCGATGATTTTAGGTGCATATTTTGGTACAAAAATGGCATTATCGAAAGGTGTTGCTTATGTTAAGCCTTTATTTATTTTGATGACGGCTATTTTGATCGGTAAACAATTATTGGATTTGTTGAAAAATTGATTCTAGGGGATTGTTTATAGTATAATGAAACCAGTATTTTTTAAAGTGAGGTTTTAAATTTTATGACAAAAGCAATTATTGAAACAAAAAATGGTAAAATAACGATTGAGCTTTTTGAGAAAGAGGCACCGGGAACGGTAGCAAATTTTGTAAAACTTATTCAGGAAGGTTTTTACAATGGGTTGAAATTTCATCGTGTGATTCCAGAATTTGTTGTGCAAGGCGGCGATCCAAGCGGCAATGGTACGGGTGGTCCTGGCTATAGTATTAAATGTGAAACAGAAGGCAATCCGCATAAACATAATCGTGGTGCATTATCGATGGCGCATCGTGGAAAAGATACTGGCGGCAGTCAATTTTTCTTAGTGTTAGAACCACAGCCGCATTTAGATGGTGTTCATACTGTATTTGGTCAAATTATCGATGGATATGACATTATGGATCTTATCGAACAAGGTGACCTTATGGAAAATGTTACGGTTGTTGAAGATTAATTCAATATAATTTCATTTAAACGGCAGTTGCTTATATATGTAGGCAATTGCCGTTTTTTCGACCCTATAGAGGTGTCGTCAATTTTGGCTCTCTATATGGCACTTGTCAGAAAGGCGATATTAATACACTTATAGGACTATATGCTTAAAAAATATTGACTAATAGTTTTATTGTTGTTACTATTTATTTATGATTTCATTACCCAAAATTACATAATAAAATTATATAATGCATTAAAGTAGTGTTATTTCCCTATGAATAATGATCTCTTTAATAGTTTTTTGCTGATAATTGTCATAAAATCTCTTTAATACGTTCTATACATTTTGGTACGTGATATCAAGATTTAGGAGGGTCAAATATGTTTGAAAAATTAAATAATCTAAGTATTGAAACAAAATTACGTGTATCGTTTGCTTGTATTTTTGTCATTACTCTCTTTTTAGGTGTGTATGGGATGTATGCAGTCACGACGGTAGCACATAAGTCAGATCGGATTACGGATACCTGGATGCAGATGATGGATGATTCACATACGGTCAATGAGGCTTTTGCCCGAATTCGCATCAATACATATAAGTTTATTTATGCAGGTGATAAAGCGGAGAGTGATAAAGCACAAAAAGCAATCGATGACGCGAAGGCTGCAATTACTAAAAGTAGTGATCGTTACATGAAAAATATTGAAGCAATGGAAAATAGTGATCCTGTGGATGCGGCTGAACAACATAAATTGGTTGATCAGATTCATAAAGATATGGATACATACTTTAAATTGAATGAACAAATGTTTAGATTGAATCAAGATGGTAAAAAAACGGAAACTATAGCCTTAGCTAATGGGCAAATGAGTGAAGCCTATCTGAAAATGCAGGGACAAATTGATGCCTTAGTTGATGTGGATGTGAAAAAAGCCGATTTATTGAATGCAGAATCAAAATCACTTTATAAAACAACGGATTTAATTCAGACGATCGTTCTTTTTTTTGGTGTTCTATTCATTTTATTGATCGGGTACCTAATCAATAAAAATATTCAGCGTTCCGTAAAGGAATTATTGCGTATTTCAAAAGAGGTTGCCAATGGAAACTTATCCGGTCATGCCGTGGTTTTTTCATCTGATGAATTTGGTCAACTAGCAGAGTCTTATAATAGTACAATTACTTCGCTAAATAAATTAATTCGTAATATTCAAGAAAATGCCCAACAGGTTGCGTCTTCATCCGAACAGCTTTCTTCTGGTGCGGAACAATCAGCGCAGGCTAGTACGCAGATCGCTTCTTCGATTAATACGGTTGCTATGGCAAGTACCAAGCAGGCACAATCCATCGAACATACAACGGGAATTGTTGAAGAAATTTCTAAAAATATAAATGAAGTATCCGCAAACTCCGATGTTATGCTTCAACATACCGAACGGGCTGAAAGTACAGCTACTGAAGGTAATGTGGAGATTGAAAATGCAGTTGAACAGATGCATCATATTGAAAACACCGTAACTCATTCAGCGCAAGTAGTAGAAAAACTTGGTGAACGTTCTCGTGAAATTGGGCAGATTATTGGTGTTATTTCCGGGATTGCTGAACAAACCAATCTGCTTGCTTTAAATGCTGCAATTGAAGCTGCTCGAGCTGGTGAAATGGGGCGAGGGTTTTCTGTAGTGGCGGATGAGGTCCGAAAACTAGCGGAAGAGTCACAGAAAGCTGCAAAACATATTGCCTCTTTAATCAATGAAGTGCAAAAGGAAACAGAAAATGCTGTTACGGTTATGAAGCGTGGCACAAAAGAAGTGCAATCTGGGGCAGAACGCGTTGTAAATGCTGGAAATACATTTAAAAATATAACAGGTCTAATGAATGTTGTTACGTTAGAGATTCGTGAAATATCAGGTAAAATTAAAGAAATTGCCGTTAATGAACGCAGTATTGTTTCGGCAACGCAGGAAATAGATGCGGCCAGTCAAAGCGTAGCGGCTGAATCGCAGACGGTATCTGCTTCGGTTGAAGAACAATCGGCAGCAATGCAAGAAGTATCTTCATCGAGTGAAGAATTAGCTTCTATTGCACAAATTTTACAAAATGAAACACAAAAATTTCGGGTTTGATTTAAATAAAAGCAGTTATAGACAATTCTTAGAATTGTCTATAACTGCTTTTATAATTTTTCAATTTACGAATGTTGTTTTTTCGATTAAAATGAATGTAAAGATGTAAATTTTATAGGAGGCGGCAATTTTGATTCATGCAATGATCGATATAGGTTCAAATACGATTCGATTGGCAGTTTATGATATTGAGTCAGGAGAAATAGAGTTACTCATGAAAAAGAAACATACCGTGGGACTTGCAGCTTATATCAAAGATGGCATGATGAAGCAAGAAGGTATTGAAAAAACATGTGAAATATTACAAGAATTCAAGCATTTTCTAGATAGTTTTCAGATTACGGAAATTACAGCTTTTACGACAGCCGCCTTGCGAAATGTACAAAATAGTCAACTGGCTGTAGAGGAAATCATTCAGCGGACTGGGATTGACTTAAGGGTCTTATCAGGGGATGAGGAAGCCAGATTGGATTTTATCGGAGCAACGCATGAGAGTACGGAATCAGCAGGACTCTTAATTGATATTGGCGGAGCCAGTACGGAAATAGTGGCTTATGCCGATCATCAAATTTGCAAAAAAATAAGTTTACCCATTGGCTCATTATATTTGCATACTAAATATGTTGCTAATTTTTTGCCGAGTCCAGCAGAATCCGAGCAAATGATGCTGGAAGTCAAGCAAATGATTGTCAGTGCGGAAGCTTTTAAAAATGTAAGTCATCTCAATATTTGCGGTATTGGCGGTACATTTAAAGGCGCCGTAATTTTATATAATCAATTATTTCAAATAAATCGTAAAAATGTCGAAATTCCGACCGAAACTTTATCCGAAATTGTGTGGCGGTTTACCCGTAGTAAACCAATGCCTTCGGAAGAAGCGGTTATTTTAATGAAAACGGTACCGGAACGGATTCATACAATAATTCCAGGGATTATTATTGCTTCTGTTTTAGCACAATATTTTGGCAGCGAAAAGATTATTTATAGTGATTCTGGGGTTCGGGAAGGTTATATTTATGATCAAATTATCGATCAGTAGGTCGGAGCGTTTTTTCCCATTGTTTAGGTTTTACTTGCGAGTGGCATTGGTGAATTTTGCAGCATTTCCAAAAAGTTTTTGGCTATATTCGATAAATAGCGATTACGGCTCCAAATGATATTAGCATACAAAGGGAGAATTGGTTCGGAAACCTCTTTATAGATTAAATTTTTATTTCGATTTAATACAGCACTGGTTTTAGGAATAATGGCAATACCTAGCCCGGTACTGCTTAACGATATCATGGAGCGAATATCATTATGCAGGCAAATAATATTTGGATTTAGATTATTGTCTTCATAATAAGCTCGGATGCGTTCACTTGAACGATGTAAAATCAATGGTTTATCACTTAACTCTTTCAGTGTAACGGAGTTTTGCGTGGGATGCTGATTCCATTTTGGATGCATGGCAGCGACCATTAATTGTGTCGGCAGGGGAATTGAATCATAGATCGTTGTATCAACTGGACATAAAACAATGCCGATTTCAATTACACCGTTTGTGAGGAGATTTGTAATCATATGGTTATCAGCATCATAAATACGAAAAGAAATCTTAGGATATTTTTGGCTGTAATTTAGGATTTGTTCGGGTAGAAATGTGGCTCCTAACGCAGTGACGGCGGCAATTGACAAGGTGCCCACCTCACCTTTATCAATATCCTTAATTTCCTTTTGTGTTTTTGTAACGAGTTCGACAATTTGATTACCTTTTTCATAGAGGGCTTCGCCTGCTTCGGTGAGTTTTATATTTCGTCCGACTTTTTTTATTAATTGGACACCAAGTTCTTCTTCAAATTTTTTTAGTTGTGCGGTTAGTGGTGGTTGGGAAATACATAGTTTTTTTGCCGCACTGGTAATTTGCCCTTCTTTGGCTACGGTTAGAAAATAATATAGTTTTTTTAAATTAATCATAAGCGGCTCCATTTATTCATCATTTTTATAATTTTAGGTTGTTTTATTATTATAGTATATAGATTGCGTTATAGAAACTGTCTTTATAAAGTAAAGAAAGCTGATTCATACATTTTTTGTATGAATCAGCTTTCTTTTTTGTATTATACATATGGATAGATTTTGACTATAATAAATCATCAGACGATAAGTTGAAAAATTTTCTTGTTCATGGAGTGTTTTGAATAAAATAAGGTCATCAAGCATAGTTGCCTGTAGCTTTTGTAAAGTTTATCATATTTGCAAAGGACTGGTTTCTGTGTTTTTTTATTTTATTTCGTGCAAAATAGTTTTGCAGCAAGTTTTTAGTAGGGGGAAATTATGTTAGCGCATTTTATTAGGTATCAAAAGTATCAGGCTTTTTTGGGAATTATATTGATTGGTATGTCGGCTTTTTTTAGTGGTTGTGCCACAAGTTCGGCGCAGTCAAAAGAAGTGTGGGGCCGTGCCGAAGCCAAAGAAATTGATATCAATTCGAAAATAGCCGGACGTGTTGTAGATTTGCTGGTAAAAGAAGGCGATGTTGTAAAAAAAGGACAAGTCCTGGCCCGTATGGACAGTCGTGAAATTTCAGCCGAATCCAAGCAGGCGGTTGCTGGTGAAAAAGCATTAAGGGCTCAACTTAATCAGGCATCGGCTAATACGGCAATTAAAGATAAGACATTGCTTTCTACCGTCAATGTAGCGAAGGCGCAATTAGCGAAGGCTGAGGCGAATCTTGATGAAGCACAATCTGATTATGACCGGTTTGCAAAGTTATTGGAAGGCAATGCTGTATCGGAACAAACATTTAAAAGTTATCAGACGAAATATCAGGTAGCTGTCGCAGCCAAGCAGGAAGCAGAGGCGTCTGTGGCCGAAGCCGAGGCAAATGTGATGCAGCATCAAGAAAATATTGCGGACGAAGAAGCTTTGCGCAGTAAAATAGATCAAGCTGCTGCATCCGTTGATCAGACCCAGGTTAGTCTGGATGAAACAGAAATCAGAGCACCATTTGATGGTGTAATTACGGCTAAATATGTTGAAGCGGGAGCGATGATTTCGACAGGAATTCCTTTGGTTAGTATCCAAGATCCAAATGATAATTGGATTAATTTGAAGGTACCAGAAACGGATTTAGCAAACTATCAGGTTGGAACTGCAGTTTCAATGCAAGGCCGGGATGCAAAGCTTATTGTGAATGGAACCATTGTGGATGTTAGTAAAAAATCGGAATATGCAACATATCGTGCTACAAGTGAACGCGATCAAAAAGATATTATTACGTTTAATGTAAAAATCCAAGTCAATTCAGAGAAGCTTCGTCCGGGGATGCAGTTTCATATAGCAGGTTGATAAAAATGATGCATTTAAGTTCTATTTTTTTTAAGGAAATTCAGTTTATTTTAAAAGAAAAAAAGAATGTGCTTTTCTTATTTTTTTTACCGATTTTGTATGCTGCTTTTTTTGGCTATGTTTATGGTGCGGAAAGTTTAAAATATATTCCCGTGGTGGTTTTAGATCAGGATCAAAGTAGTGCCAGTCGTTCACTCGTATCGGCTTTTGCCGATTCCGAGCGATTTGATATTATATCTGTTGTAGAAACGCAGGCAGAATATGAAGAAATTTTGGATCGTGAAGATGCTTTAGTTGGTCTTGGTATTCCTGCGGATTTTGCCAAACATATTAAAACGGGTATTGGTTCGAATGTGATCGTTACCAGTAACGGTAAAAATCTTATGTATCCGAATTCAGCGTTGTCCTTTGCCCGAGAAATTATTACTACATATAATGGTGGTCTTGGTAAAAAATTAGTGGAAGCAATGGGACAATTTCCTGGTCAAGCTGCCTATACCGTAGCTCCAGTGAGTATGCGGCTGCGTATATTCAACAATCCAACGAATTCCTATTTGCCTTTTATGTTACCGGGAATGGTGACAAATGGGGTACAGATTGGCATCATGATGGCTGTTTTTCTAGCGATTGTGAGAGAATATACAAATCTTGATTTATGGAAAAAAAATTCGCTGTTTGTGATTTTATTTAGCAAAATAGCGGCTTATTGGATTTTATCTTTAGCAGGTGCACTTTTGGCGATTGGTCTATATGTTTTTGTCTATAACATTCCATTTGTTGGAAGATTTTTCGATATTTTAATTTTATATAGTTCATTTATTTTTGCTGTGGTTACGATTGGTATGTTTTTTTCAGCTATGGCACCCAGTGTTATGGTACCGTTTCATCCCATTGAATTTATCTACTTTATGCCAGCTTTTTTATATAGTGGTTATTCATGGCCCGAATTTTCAAAGAACCTGTTCACACAGTTTTATGCATATTTATTACCGATGAATTATATTGCGGATCCGGTTCGTGATATTTTATTAATGGGTTCTTCCGCAAATATAGGACGTAATAGTTTAATTTTATGTTGTTTTGGGATAGTAGCTTTTGTTGTGACAGGTTTTGTTTGCAAAAAAAGAATAAAAACTGTATTACTTGAGGCAGAGGTGAAACTATGACTTGGTGGATTATTACTTGGTGTGAATTAAAAATTCTTGTGAAACAAAAACCAAAATTGATTTTTAGTATGTTTGTGATACCACTTTGTTATTTATTATTGTTTGGTACTTTATTCAGTAAGAATTCGGTGGATCAGATTCCTTTGGTGATTTGTGATGAAAGCCAGACTTATTTTAGTAGTAAACTAACCGATGGTTTTGAAAATACGGAGCGCTTTTCGGTGGTACAGTATGTGAATTCACCACAAGAGATGCAGCGTTATCTTTATGAAAAAAAAGCAATTGTGGGGATTGGAATCCCGAAAAACTTTGCGCATGATATAAAAACTGGACGCTCTTCGCAAATTGTTGTGCAGATTAATGGGACAAATTTAATGGTGACCAATACGGCTATTACGGCAGCGCAAGATGTATTTGATGTGTTTGCCCAGCAGACTGCACTTAATTTATTGCGTAGCCAATCGGGCGTTAAGAATGTAGACACTAAAATTGTTCCGGTACAAATGAAAACGCGAATTTTGCATAATCCAACGTTGGATTATAAGGTGTTTTTTTTGTTTGGACTGCTTATGACTTCGTTTCAAATGACAATGTTTATTCCAACGACAGCTTCTGTTTTTATGGAATATAAAACGAAACAATATACGAAATATGCAGCTAGTCAGGTTGTAATTGGCAAGATTATGCCATTTATGCTGGCTGCTTCAGTAGCCTTTATTATGCATTTAACGATTGCGGTTTTTGTGTTTGATTTGCCGCATAAAGGTGATTTATGGCAGGTGTTTGTACTCGGCTTCGGTTTTATTTTTGCTATGACCACCTTAGCTAGTTTTATTGCATCTTTTATACAAGACTTTTTCTTTTTTTATCGTTTAGCTTTGGCCGGAGTCATTCCAATTTTTATGATTTCAGGATATACATGGCCATCCAGCGCGATGCCGTGGTTTATTCAAAAATTTGCTTTTTTTATTCCCTATACCCATATTGCATCGCCGTTACGTAGCTTTATGGTAGCTGGTTTTTACCCTGTTGGCTATGAAGATATTTTTATTTTATATACGTATGGTTTTGTTATGCTGTTTTGGTCGATTTATCGTTATAAAAAGTTTTGCCAGCGTGAAGTTGATATAGTGAATACTTCGCTTATAGATGAAAAATAAGCTGAGAGAATGGTTTTTTATTTCAGTATAAAAACCATTTTTTTGTTTTGTTTTAGAATCTTTGTTGTTAATATGTATTTTAAAATTATCCTAAAAAAGAATATGCATTGTTTTTAATAAACCCTTATAAACTGTGGATTTATGGACATTTTTTCTAAAAAATGATATAATTAAGAGCTAGAGATAAAAGCTAATATATTTTTTTAAAATAGAGTTAGAGAATATGATTTTGAGGTGAGAATGTGGATTTTGGTTTAGGTAGAGTTTTACCGGTAAAAATTGAAGATGAGATGCAAAATTCTTATATCGATTATGCGATGAGTGTTATTGTCATGCGCGCATTGCCGGATGTCCGTGATGGTTTGAAACCGGTCCATCGTCGTATTATGTATGCGATGCATGAAGCTGGAATGGGATCCAATAAACCATATAAGAAATCGGCCCGTATCGTCGGGGAAGTATTAGGTAAATATCATCCGCATGGTGACAGTTCTGTTTATGAAGCAATCGTGCGGATGGCGCAAGATTTCTCGTCTAGATACATGCTGGCGGATGGACATGGTAATTTTGGTTCAGTTGATGGTGACTCTGCTGCGGCAATGCGTTATACAGAAGTACGTATGTCAAAAGTTGCGGAAGCAATGCTGCAAGATATTGAAAAAGAAACAGTCGATTTTGCACCAAACTATGATGAATCACTTAAGGAACCAACCGTTCTTCCTTCTAAACTGCCAAATCTTTTGGTGAATGGTTCATCGGGGATTGCCGTAGGTATGGCAACAAACATTCCGCCGCATAACCTCAATGAAGTGGTTGACGGTGTTTTATTAATGATAGAAAATCCTGATGTAACGATCGATGAGCTCATGACGGTTATTAAAGGGCCTGATTTTCCGACAGCTGGCTTAATTTTGGGACAAGAAGGTATTCAATCCGCTTATCGAACGGGCCGTGGTGTAGTGAAGATGCGGGCACAGGCTCGGGCGGAGGTTATGTCAAATGGTAAACCGCGGATCTTGGTTACGGAACTTCCGTATCAAGTCAATAAAGCTCGTCTGGTAGAAAAAATTGCTGACCTTGTTCGTGACAAAACCGTTGAAGGTATTACCGATCTTCGTGATGAATCCGATCGGAATGGTATGCGTGTAGTAATTGAATTGCGTCGGGATATCAATCCAGATGTAATTTTAAATCAGTTGTATAAGCATACACAATTGCAGGAAAGTTTTGGTATTATCATGCTGGCGTTGGTAGATGGCCGTCCGCGTGTTCTTACATTACAAGAAGTTTTGTATTATTATATTGAGCATCAAAAAGATGTCATTACTCGCCGGACTCGCTATGAATTAAGTAAAGCAAAAGCGAGGGCCCATATTTTAGAAGGTTTGACGATTGCCCTAGATCATATCGATGCGGTTATTAAGACGATTCGTGGGTCAAGAACAGCGGATATTGCACGTCAAGGCTTGATGACAGGGTTTGATTTATCAGAGAAACAGTCACAAGCAATTCTTGATTTGCGTCTCCAAAGATTAACTGGTCTGGAACGCGAAAAAATCGAAGAAGAATATCAAGAAATTTTAAAAACAATTGCGTGGTTAGAATCGGTGTTGGCTGATGAAACAAAGATTTTAAATATAATCAAAGAAGAACTAATTGAAGTAAAACGAAAATTTGGTGATGCTCGTCGTACGAGAATTACAGCTGATTTTTCAAAACTCGCTATGGAAGATCTGATTGCTGAAGAAGATGTAATTATTACCCTTACTCATAATAATTACATTAAACGCATGCCGATTGATACATATAAAAATCAAAAACGTGGTGGTCGTGGCGTGACTGGCATGGGAACAAAAGAAGAAGATTTTGTAGAAAATATGCTTGTTACAACAACGCATCATACCATTTTGTTCTTTACCAGCCGTGGTCGTGTCTATCGTTTGAAGGGCTATGAAATAGCTGAATCAAGCCGAATTGCGAAAGGTACAGCTATTATTAACCTCTTGCAGCTAGAACCAAATGAAAAGATTACAGCAGTTATTCCAATTCAAAAATTTACGGCGGATCGTTTTCTGTTTATGGCAACTCGCAAAGGGATTGTTAAGAAAACAGAACTCATGGAATTTGATACAACGCGTAAGGGTGGCTTGATTGCAATCACTCTGGATGATGATGATGATTTGATTGGCGTAAAACTGACGGATGGTAATCGGTATGTTATTTTAGGAACTTCAGCCGGAATGGCGATTTCTTTTGCGGAAGGCGATGTTCGTTCGATGGGAAGAAATGCCCGAGGTGTTAGAGGAATTCGTCTAAAAACAATGGATGTTGTTGTGGGGATGGATAATCTCAAACGTGATGCGGAAGTACTTACGGTTACAGAAGAAGGCTTCGGTAAACGGACAGCTACTTCAGAATATCGTTCGCAAACGCGTGGCGGTAAGGGGCTCATCAACATGAAAGTAACCGATAAAACGGGTAGGGTTGTTGGCCTTAAAGTTGTTCGCCCAGGTCAAGAACTGATGCTTATTACAACAGAAGGTATTGTAATTCGAACCAATGTTAATGAAGTATCCATTATCAGCCGTAACACACAAGGTGTAAAATTAATGCGGACGGATTTAAATGATAAAGTGGCTTCTTTAGCTGCTATGGATCAAAAAGCAGATACGTAAAATAAAATGAAGGCATGCCATTTGGCATGCCTTCATTTTTATTGCGTTTTTGTGCTGTCAGACATCGCTGGACCAT
>Ga0302210_10000628_pt1 | contig 15730 bp, 9 predicted proteins | sample II_Fen_E3_2_FD_198793 | JGI IMG/M metagenome (GOLD analysis project Ga0302210, IMG submission 198793) | Peat permafrost microbial communities from Stordalen Mire near Abisko, Sweden - II_Fen_E3_2 | ecosystem: Environmental > Terrestrial > Soil > Wetlands > Permafrost | place: Sweden: Abisko... | reverse complement strand
ATAATATGAACTTCCGTATCCGGAAGAAGCGAAATCAGTTTGTCTTCAAAATCCATGTCAAACAGATTTTTGATTGTTTTCCGGTTACGGCTCTTGCCTACTACAATATTCGTAATTCCTGAAAGCTTGGCATACTCAGCAACTGTCACTGCAATATCATGCCCGCTCAAATTTACAATTTCGGCTCCAAGACGTACCGAAAGCTCTATATTATCACGAAGCATTTTCTGCTGGTCCGCAGTCATATTCTCGCTTTCCCGGTTTTCCACATAAAGTGCAATCCATCTTGCATGAAAAGCTTCTGCTGCCCGCGATGTCCATCTGATACATTTCTCATTTGAAGGGGACGGCCCGATACATGCCATCCACTTCATATTGATTCTCTTTTCCCCCAGACTCTTTTTGCTCTGGTTTTCCGTACTGATCTTGTCTGCTGTACATCGGAGTGCCAATTCCCTGAGCAATCTCAGATTTTCCGGAATAAAGAAATTATTCTTTGCGGTTTCCGCACGTTCCGCCCGATAAATCTTTCCTTTATCAAGTCTGCCCAAAAGGACATCCGGTTCGATATCGATCAGTTCGATTTTTTCGGCACGTTCAAAAATGTAATCCGGAACAGTTTCTTTGACTTTTATTTTTGTTATATTTTCAATGATATCGTTCAGACTTTCCATATGCTGGACATTGACTGTGGTATATACATCAATTCCTGCTCCCAACAGTTCTTCGATATCCTGATATCTTTTTTTATTTCTTACCCCTTCTGCATTGGTATGGGCAAGTTCATCTACCAGAATCAGCTCCGGTTTCCGCTTTAAGGCTTCATCCAGATCGAATTCTTTCAGCACAATATTACGATACGATATACTCTTAGGTGGAAGTACAGGAAGTCCCTTTAGTTTCTGCGTTGTCTCCGGTCTGGTATGAGGCTCAATATAACCTACCAGTACGTCCATTCCGCTTTTAAAGCGATCCTGTGCATCATCCAGCATGGCATACGTCTTGCCCACTCCTGCTGCATATCCGAAAAATATTTTCAGCCGTCCTGCCTTCTTCTCCTGTATGGACTGGATTTTCTCCAGTAAAACATCCGGATCCGGTCTGCCGTCTTCTGCATCCATCTGATTTCACCATCCATTCTGATTTTTTACTGATCGGTGCCTTTTGCCTGCCCATGCACCGATCAGTAAGATTATATCACAGGAGTCCATCCAGTGCTAAATTCACTTTCAGAACATTCACAACAGGTTCTCCAATCACACCAAACAAAGGCTTCGTGGTATATTTGCTGATCAGCTCCTGCACCGCATCCTTTGAGATGTTTCGTGCCGACGCGATTCTGGAAACCTGGTATGCTGCAGCTTCCGGCGAAATATCCGGATCGACTCCGCTGCCTGATCCCGTCACCAGATCGACCGGTATCTTCTCCTTATTCTGTGGATCTATGGAATGAAGCCAGTCAACCCGCTTCTGAACAAGCTTTTTTTCCTGTTGACTGGTCGGAGAGAGATTTGTCACACCGGATGGTCTTCCAATCAGGTATTCCGGTTTGGTAAAGTCCTGTGCCAGCAATTCCGATCCATATGATTTCTTTGTTCCATCCTTCAGTGTTACAGTGATTATACTTCCATTTGCCTGCCGTGGAAAAAAGAGCTGGGCTGCTACGGTCACCACGCCTGTATACAGTACACCGCAAATCAGCGTCATCAAAGCAAAACATATCAATGCGGATTTCATTATTTTCAGGTTTTTCATTTTTTCTTCCTCACACCAGTCCACAGAATGTCAGAATCATATCAATCACCTTAATTGCGATGAAAGGTGCAATGATTCCTCCAAGTCCATAAATCAACAAATTTCTTTTCAACAGTTTTCCAGCCGGCAATTCGCGGTATGTTACACCTTTCAGTGCGAGCGGTATCAATGCTATGATGATCAGCGCATTGTAGATAATTGCTGAAAGCATAGCACTGGCTGAACTGGTCAGATGCATAAAATTCAGAGTAGAGAGCTTTGGGTAAATGCCAAAAAACAAAACTGGTATAATTGCAAAGTATTTTGCCACATCATTTGCCACGCTGAATGTTGTCAGGGATCCTCTTGTCATCAGAAGCTGTTTTCCAATTCTGACAATATCTATCAGCTTTGTCGGACTGGAATCCAGATCCACCATGTTACCTGCTTCCTTGGCCGCCTGTGTTCCGGTATTCATGGCAACTGCCACATCTGCCTGTGCCAGTGCCGGTGCATCATTGGTACCGTCTCCTGTCATGGCCACCAGATGTCCCTTTGCCTGATAATCACGGATCAGTGCCAGTTTCGCTTCGGGTGTTGCCTCTGCCAGGAAATCATCTACTCCGGCTTCCGCGGCAATCGCTGCTGCTGTCATTGGGTTATCTCCTGTGATCATAATGGTTTTAATTCCCATTTTGCGAAGATCTTCAAATTTCTCTTTGACACCATTCTTGACAATATCCTTAAGATATACCACACCTAAGATCTGATTGTTTTTTGATACTACAAGGGGGGTTCCTCCGGCACCTGCAACACGCTGAACAGTATCTTCACACTCCTGAGGATATCTGCCTCCCTTTTCCAGAACAAATGCTTTCATTGCCTCAGCAGCACCTTTTCTGATCTCATTTCCCTGATAATCAATTCCGCTCATTCTTGTTTTAGCGGTAAACTCCACGAAAGAAGCATTCATACCTGTCATTTCGCGTCCCCGCAGACCAAAGCGCTCCTTAGCCAGTACCACGATACTTCTGCCTTCCGGAGTTTCATCTGCCAGAGAGGACAACTGCGCTGCATCTGCAAGATCTTTTTCTGTTACGCCCTTTACCGGAATAAACTCACTCGCCTGTCTGTTTCCAAGCGTAATCGTTCCTGTTTTATCCAGTAGCAGAACATCCACATCGCCTGCGGCTTCAATGGCTCTTCCGCTCATTGCCAGAACATTTGCCTGATTAAGACGGCTCATTCCGGCTATTCCAATGGAGGAAAGAAGTGCTCCGATTGTTGTAGGCGCAAGACATACCAGCAGTGCAATGACATTGGTAACGGAAATAGCAGAACCCATTCCTGCCTGTCTGCTCGCAAATCTTGTAAATGGCAGTAAAGTAGCTGTTACTACCAGAAAAATAATTGTCAGGGTAACCAGCAGGATCTGAAGTGCAATCTCATTTGGTGTTTTCTTTCTGGATGCTCCCTCTACCATGGCGATCATTTTATCCAGAAAACTCTCTCCTGCTTCCGCTGTGACCTCAATGGTCAGCCAGTCAGAAACGAGTGTTGTACCACCTGTCACAGCGCTTCTGTCTCCGCCTGATTCCCGGATCACAGGTGCTGATTCTCCGGTAATGGCGCTTTCATCTACAGATGCCGCTCCATTCTTCACTTCTCCATCCATTGGAATCTGCTCGCCAGCTACCACATAAACAATATCACCTTTTTTTAATTCATTGGACAGAACTTCCGTATAATGTCCGGTATCCGATACAGAGCTCAGTTTTTTCGCTTTTACATCTTTTCTTGCGCTTCTGAGACTGGCCGCCTGGGCACGGCCCCTGCCTTCTGCAATTGCCTCTGCAAAGTTTGCAAATAATACCGTGAACCACAGTATCAGTGCTATTGCCAGTGTATACCCTGCCTTCTCATCTCTGATTCCGACAAATGAAAGGAAAAATAATATTGTAGTTAACGTTGCACCAATATATACAACCAGCATGACTGGATTTTTTACCTGTACTCCCGGAGCAAGTTTTACAAACGATTGTTTCATTGCATCCAGAAAAATACTCTGATCTATTTTTTTCTTTTCCATTGTAATTATTCTCCTTCTCTCCCTACTCTATGAAAATTATGATCTGAAAAAATCTGCAATCGGTCCCAGTGACAGAGCCGGAAGGAAGCTTAATGCGCCGATAATCAAAATGACTCCGATGAGCAGTCCGGCAAAAACTGCGTTATCTGTTGAAAGAGTTCCTTCGCTGACTGCGACTGTTTTCTTGTGTACCATATTCCCTGCCAGAAGGATCACTGCCGACATAGGAATAAAACGCACCAGAAGCATGATAATTCCGCCAAACACATTTGTAAAGACAGTGTTTGCAGTAAACCCGCCAAATGCACTTCCATTATTAGCTGCCATAGAAGTAAAAGTGTACAGTATTTCTGAAAATCCATGAGGCCCGTCATTTGTAAGCCATGATGTTGCTGCAGGCATCAGTACTGCTGCGGCTGTTCCCAGCAAAGTCAGAAGTGGCGGAACCAGAATGATCAGACACACCATTTTCATATCAAATGGTTCTACTTTTTTACTCAGATATTCCGGGGTTCTTCCCACCATCAAACCTGCAATAAACACCGTAAGAAGTACAAAAGCCAGCATTCCATACAAACCGCATCCCACACCGCCAAATACAACTTCTCCAAGCTGCATCAGGAACATGGTGACAAATCCAGCCATTGGTGTCAGGCTGTCATGCATGGCGTTCACTGATCCATTAGAAGCAGCTGTTGTTGCTGTTGCAAAAAGTGAGGAAAGTCCGACTCCATGCAGTACTTCTTTTCCTTCCATATTTCCAAGTCCTGATGTACCGGAAAATGTCGGTGCTGCATACAGCTCGCTTGCTGTCAATCCGATCAGTGCTGCAATAAAGAAAGCCAACATAGTGATATAAATAACTTTACCCTGTCTGCTGTTTTTCACTGCTTTTCCAAAGCTTACACAAAGGGAAGCCGGAATCAGCAGAATGGCAAGGGTCTGCAGAAAATTTGATAATCCTGTGGGATTTTCAAGAGGATAAGCAGAATTTGCACCAAAAAATCCACCTCCGTTTGTCCCAAGCTGTTTAATGGCGATCTGTCCTGCAGCGGGTCCAAGCGGAACGGTCTGAGAAGCACCGCTTTGCAGTATTGATGCCTGCTGATAAGCGCCAAATGATTGTACCACTCCCTGCGATACCAGGAAAATTGCAAATATCAAAGACAGCGGCAGTAAAATATACAGTACACTTCTGGTCAGATCCACCCAGAAATTACCTAATCCGTTCTCCTTTTTTTTGATAAAACCCCTGATCAGGACAAAGAGAACTGCGATTCCAGTAGCAGCAGATAAAAAGTTCTGAACAGCCAGACCCAGAAACTGAGTCAGATACGAAAGTGTTGTTTCTCCTGAATATGCCTGCCAGTTTGTATTAGTTATGAAGCTGGCCGCTGTGTTAAATGACAGATCCCAGCTTGTTCCCTTCATTCCCTGGGGATTAAAGGGCAGGTACCTCTGCAGCATCATCAGCAGAAATATAAAGACAAGTCCTGCCGCTGAAAAGATGAGAACTGAGATCAGATAAGTCCCTGCCGTCATCTCCTCTTCCGGAGAAGTTCCAATACACCGATAAATTCCTTTTTCCGCACGAGAAAGAACAGGAGTCAGAAACACCTTCTGCCCAGCCATGACTTTTTCAATGTAAATTCCCAATGGGATCGATGCCCCTATCAGTATCACCAAAAATAAAATATCCTGAATCAAAATTGTGCTCATAACTGATCCCCCCTAAAGAGAACATAAAATAAATAAATAAGTAAAAGTAATCCTATTACGCCTACAACTATTAATATGGTTCCCATTTTTCCCTCCTTATTCCATCTGTTCTTGATTGACAAGCATTATCATAACAGATGAAGAATTAATACTGTGTCAAGAATGGTTTATAAGATGTCAAGAAAGTGGCAAGGAATTTTTGTCATCCGAATATCTCATCGAAATTTCATAAAATTTATCATGTATCTCCAGAAAAGCATCCACGACATCTTCTGAAAAATGTTTTCCCCGCTCACTTTTTATCATTTCATACGTCTCTGTGTGTGAGTAGGCCGGTTTATAAATCCGTCTGCTTCTGAGTGCATCATACACATCCGCAAGTGCCGCGATTCGTGCTGAGAGAGGAATATCCTCACCCGAAATACCTCTCGGATAACCGCTTCCATCCCATTTTTCATGATGACCATACACAATTTCTTTCGGTATTCTGAGAAAATCGTCTGGGCACTCCATCATTTTTTCCGCCTTCTCGATTGCTTCTTTCCCCAGTACTGTATGCATTTTCATGATCTCAAATTCCTCCGGGGTGAGCTTTCCAGGTTTCAGCAGTATGGCATCCGGTATCCCTATTTTCCCGATATCATGGAGCGGTACAGCATTCACAATTTTAAGGATTGTCACTTTGTCCAGAATATCTCTGTATTTTTTCTTATCTGCAAGGCATCTGCATAACTCTCTTGCATAAAGCTTGGTTCTCTGCAGATGATTTCCAGTTTCATTATCCCGGATCTCTGCCAGACTTGACATCGCCATAACTGTAACTTCCTGCAAAGCCATAATCTCTTTTATCCGGTCTGCGATCTCATCTTCCAGGCTCTTGTTTCGCTGCTTCAGCAAGTCACCTGCCTGTTTTACTGAAAGATGTGCTTTGATTCTGGAAAGAAAAATCAGGGGATTTACAGGCTTTGTAATGTAATCGACCGCTCCCAGATTAAGTCCTGTATTTTCATCTGCTGCTTCACTTCTGGCCGTCAGAAAAATAACGGGGATATCTTTAAGCTGCCCGTCCTCCTTCAGTATCCGGCAGGTCTCATACCCATCCATAACCGGCATCATGACATCCAGCAGTATCATATCCGGCTTTTCCTCCCTGATCAGTCGAAGTGCCTTCTCCCCGTTTAATGCAATACGTATCCGGTACCGGTCTTTCAGTAATTCACTGAAAAGCGTGATATTATCAGGTGAATCATCTACTATCATAATGGTTGCTTTATCTTCTATCCTGCCATTTTTCATTTGACTTCAGCCTCCTTTTGTGTTTCTTCCATAATGACTGCCGCTTCATCAAACTCGAATTTGGAAATACTTGCTTCCAATCGATTCCATTCTTTTTCCGATAATGTTTTTTTAAGTTCCAGCCGATTCTGCCGATATACATCCACTGCCGAAACTTCTCCGTTTTTCAGTTTCTGTATCAGTTCTTTTATGACAAAACCAGAAACTGCTGTTTCTTCAGGTTCAGACTGAACTGTTTTTGCCTGCAGACACCATTTTTCTATAGTTTCCATCATTCTGACAGGATCGATTGGTTTTGCAATATGATCATTCATTCCAGCCTCATAACATTTTTCCTTTTCCTCTTTCATGCTTCTGGCTGTCATTGCAATGATCGGAACCGCTTTATTGATTTTCCTGATTCTTCTGGAAGCTTCCAGCCCATCCATCACCGGCATCTGAATATCCATCAGGATCAGATCATACTCCGCTTCCGGATCCGCCGCTTTTTCCACTGCATATGCACCATTTGATACCACGTCCACCCTGCAGCCCTGTGCTTTCAAAAGTTCTACGGCAATCTGCTGGTTTATTTCATTATCTTCCGCAAGCAGAATTCTGGTTCCCCGCAGGAAAAATTCTTTTTGAACCGCCTTCACTTCCTTCCTGACAGGAAAACGTTCTGTATAATGTCTGACAATGGAATCATATAATTCGGACTGTGTGACAGGTTTGGCAAGATATGCCGATACCTGCAGCCCCTCAGCATATTTTTTCATTTCTTCTGTCTCATATGCCGTCACAAAGATGACAAGCGGCCCCACTGTTTCCATGTTATCCATGGCTCTGATCTGTCTGACTGCTTCAATACCATCCAGTCCCGGCATTCTCCAGTCTATTAAAAGAAGCTGATAAGGATCTGTCAGCCTGTTCTGACTGACCATACGAACTGCTTCTGCTCCACTTTCTGCGGTATCTGAAGGAATTCCCATATGCTCCAGATATTCCTTCATAATATCCCGTGCCGAAGTGTTATCATCTACCACCAGTGTTTTTATTTTCCGTACATCAGGCAGTGTTTGTTTCTCTTCTTCACCACTTTGTTCCGGAATCTCAAACCATGCCGTAAAGTAAAATGTACTGCCCTGATGCAGTCTGCTTTCCAGCCATATTTTACCGTTCATCATTTCTACCAGACTGCGGCTGATCGTCAGTCCAAGTCCGGTACCGCCAAATTCTCTGGTAATGGAGCTGTCAGATTGTGTGAAAGGCTCAAAAAGTTTTTTCTGATTCTCTTCTGAAATGCCTATTCCGGTATCTGAAACACTGAATTTTAAACAGAGATGATTCTCCGCTCTTTTTTCTATCTCTGCATCAACTCTGATTTCTCCTTTTTGCGTAAATTTTACGGCATTTCCAACAAGATTTGTCAGTATCTGACGAAGTCTGACCGGATCTCCAGACAACCGCAGAGGTATATCCTCCGTACAATGACAGATGAACTCAAGCTCTTTTTCACGAGCTTTTGGTATCAAAAGTTCAAAAGAATCAGAAAGCACCTGATCCAGACAAAATTCTGTTTTTTCCATCTCAATCTTTCCGGATTCTATTTTTGAAAAATCCAGAATATCATTGATAATATCAAGCAGTGAAGTCGCTGCATTATTGATCTTTGAAACATAATCCCGCTGTTTTTCAGTCAGATCCGTTTTCAGTGCCAGATATGACATTCCGATAACGGCATTCATCGGTGTCCTGATTTCATGACTCATATTGGCCAGGAACATGGATTTGGCTTCCGTTGCGGCATTTGCCTGTATCAGAGCCTGATTGAGTTCTGCTTCCTGTTCTTTCAATTCGGAAATATCTGTCATCATTCCGATATATCCGCCTACTGTTCCCTCTGCTGTATAATATGCATTGATACAATATAGCACCGGTGTATGTATGCCTCCTGCTTCCCGTATCAGCTGTCTGGTCACCGGATTCCCTGTCCGCAGTGACTCTTCCCGCATTTCTTTATAGACTTGAAATTTATTCAGATTCATCCATGGCACCTTTTCCAGCGGTGTTCCATAGAACTCTTCAGCGTCTACCTTATATACCCGACGAAACTCTGCATTTGATCCGATAAACCTATCCTCCCTGTCCACATGAAAAATGGAATTTGGTATGACATCTGCCAGCTGTACGATAAACTGATCCTGATCCTCCATTCTCCTTTTCATCCGCTGGGATTCTGTAATATTTTCCTTGATTCCAACATAATAAACTGTTTTTCCATCTTCTCCGGCTATGGGAGATATGACAGCACGTTCCGAAAACTCTTTCCCGTTTTTATCTATATTGCTCAGTTCACCAATCCATTTCCTACCGGATATAATATTTTTCCAGAGCTCCTGATAAGATTTCTCGGGTGTTTTTCCTGATTTCAGAATGCGGGGATTTTTCCCGATGACTTCTTCTTTCGTATATCCAGTCAGTTCTGTGAAATAAGGATTGACATAACGTATGGCGCCTTCAGGATCAGTTATCATTACTGAAAGCGGAGATTGCTCCATAACATTCAGATACAGCTTCAGCCGCTCGTTTTTTCTTTTTTCGTCCAGGAGCATCTGATCTACCACATCCGACTGGCGAATGTACATGCATGCCAGTATATAAAATGCAAAAAGAAAAACATACATAATAAGGTCTGTCCTTATCCCGACAAAAAAGACTGTAAAAACAGGATAAGTAAACAGATATACTGTGTTTTTCCAGGCAACCGAGAGACGATCCGTTTCGTTCTTCTGCCTGACAAAAGTTCCTACCGGTAATACTTCATATAATCCGCAGCCGGATGCAATGAAAATGATCGCAATCGTATAAATCAGATCCGCAGAAACCAGTCCCAGCAAAGGATTATAAAAAGCTACTGCGAGATCCATCGCCGCAGTAACTGCAATTCCTATCAAAATCAATCGCTGTCCTACTGTCATTTTGTAATTTTGAAAATGAAACCATGAAATAAGAAGAATACCAAGCAGTACCATAGAAATCAGTTTATATATTTCGGAAAAAATACGGTTGAAATTTAATGAAAGAATGGAATAAATAGACGACTCAGCTCCCTGGGCAAAAAATATAATCCACAAAGTGGTCACCACACAGCAAAGTATCACAAACAGATCTGCGAAACGCTGAAATCGGTTATATTTTTCGGTCAGATCCAGATAGAATCCAAGAACAGCTGTCAGTAGAAGAAATCTGATGATCAGATACAGAATGATCTCAAAATGGTATAGAAAGACCAGGTCATTGTTCCCGCTGCCTTGTATCAGCAATTCACCAGCCATGCAGATCAGATCAACCACAAACCAGGCAAGAAATACCTGCCTGAGGCGAAAAAGTGCTCTGCCGCTCTCTTTTTCTGATCCCTTGAAATATCTGAGTCCATAGTAAGCAAGCAAAGAAGCTCCCGGTTTCAGCACAATCATGCATACTGTCTGTTTGCTCAATATCGTGATCAGATAAGCCACAAGATACAAAATAATCATGAATTGAAAACCGAAACGTTTTTTAGTCAACTTCCAGCCCTTCTTTCCTATGAAATTTTATAAAGCATTCCTTTTTGAAATAAAAAAAGCAGTATGTTCTCAACGCCTTTTCAGATCTTTCCCTGCGCTGCATACTGTTCTTCTGTCATACTCTGCTATTTGTTTTTCAAAAAGGAGTTGTTAACTTATTATACGTTAACAACTCCTTTTTCACAATCCTAAAGTATGTCTTCCTGTCTTTATTGTGTATACATTCTGCCTTTATTGTGTATATATTCTGTCTTTTATTCTGTTTCCATTTTCTGTGAGGATAAGGTATGTATTCTGGATATCAGCACCACTGTCTCTACATTGGCAGACCAGGGGAACTGGTCAACCGCAACTGCTTTTTCCACCTGATAACCTGCCTGCAGAAATGCTGCAAGGTCTCTTGCCAGACTGGTTGGTTTACAGGAGATATAAACCATTTTTTCCACTCCATATTTCAGGATTTTCTGCAGTGCTCTCGGATGCACTCCGTCACGGGGTGGATCCAGAATAATAAAATCCGGTTTCTCTGGAATATCATCCAGCACTTTCAGCACATCTCCTGCTACAAACCTGCAGTTATCCAGTCCATTCATCGCAGCATTTCTGCATGCCGCCTCTACTGCTTCTTCCACAATTTCTACACCAACCACTTCTTTTGCCACGGGTGCCAAAATCTGTGCGATGGTTCCGGTTCCGGAATAAAGATCAAAAATAGTCTTTTCTCCTTTTCCGATCTCTCCCACATAATCACGCGCCGTGCGGTAAAGAACTTCTGCCGCATAAGAGTTTGTCTGAAAAAAGGAAAACTCTGTGATGCGAAATCGCAGTCCCAGCAGCTCTTCATAAAAATAATCCTGCCCAAATAGAATATCCGTACGGTCACTCTGTACAATATCCGCCAGTGAATCATTGACAGTATGCAAAATTCCAACGATTTTCCCCTGCAGCGAAAGATCCAGCAGAAGCTGCGTAAACTCAGTCAGATCCATTGAAAGCTGTGATGTCGTCACCAGTGCTATCAGTATTTCTCCTGTTCCACCGGCTTTCCTCACCAGAAGGTGGCGAAGCCATCCTTCACGGCTCATTTTGTGGTAAAATGGTACCTCAAGATCCGCAAAATAGTCTCTGACTGCCTTGAGAATCATTCTATAATCACAATCCATGATGCAGCAATCCGGAACCGATACAATATCATAAAAACTGTCCAGTTTGTGCATTCCAAGGGTAAGCGGTCCGCCTTTTTTCTCATCTCCGAAACTCACTTCCATCTTATTACGAAAGTCAAAAAATAAAGGACTGGGGTGTATCCCCTCAAACACATAGGGCTTCTCTTGCTGCTGTAGTGCATGATCCAGAAGTCTCTTCACCTGCTGTGCCTTTAGTTCACACTCCTTTTCATAAGGAAGCGTCAGATAGGAGCATCCCCCACAGGTACCAAATTGCGGACATGGACTATCGTCTTCTTCCGGTGCTCTCTTGATCACACTTTTCAGAATTCCCTCGCCTTTTCCATCTCTGCATTTCTTTACTGTAAGTGAAACTTTCTGCCCCGGAAGAACTCTTTTCACAACACAGATTCCTTCCTCAGTTCTAACGATACCCCTATTCGGAAAGTCCAGTCTTTCAACTATTCCTTCCAGCACCTGACCTTTCTTCATCGTAACATCCATCCTTATTTTCCGTGAAAAAAGGGATGTAGGTATCTCCGTACATCCCTTTTTCTCTTATATGTAATCAGTCCGAAAATATTTACTCCTCTTCGATATCCCGATTCGCTTTCTCGTGCTGATCTTCTGATCCGTCTATACCGTTTTCTTCATCTTCATCTTCATCGTCAAAGTCCTCCTGATCGGAAGTCAGATCGTCTTCTTCATCTTCCCCATCCAGATTGTCTTCAAACTCTTCCAGGTATCTCTCACTGGAATGCCGGTATACCGCATAAATGATACCGCCAACTGCTGCCAGTATCCCCAACGCAGCCAGAACATATTTCCAGGTTTTACAGCAATCACTCCCTTTTTCTGTTCCAGTCATCTGTGTTACTTTTTCCAGAAAATTCTTTCTGTTTTGACACATGCCCAGTATACCTCCTCTTCTCTTGTAAATTTCTTACAATGTTTATATATCTTTTATAGTATCACGAAAAAAAATCTTTTACTATAGAGATCCTAAGATTTTAGATTTTCTTAAGTTTCGCAAAAGCAGCGTACATAACACGCTGTCCGGCCTCATCAAATGTAACGGTAACCTGACAATCCCGGGGTCCCGGTTCCATGGCAGTTACAGTTCCTTCTCCATACTTGATATGACGTACCCTGTCTCCTGGCTGGTAATCAAGTGATCCTGCAGCTACTGGTTTCTGGGTCATTCCTTTTGTCAGTCCGCTGATGGTATTCAGACTTTTGACTCCTTTTATAAGATAAGGTTTATTCTTCTCCGGCGTTCTATGTATTTTCTGGATCGGCCGTCCCTGACCTACTCCGTATGCTGTACTTTTTTTAGCCGTACTCTGGTCTGCGTTCCTGGTTCCCTGAAAGGAAAGGGAGCGTGTACCGCCTGCAGTTTCCTGAAAAGACACCTTCCTGTAGCTGCTTTTTTCTGAAGGTCCGGAGCCAAATCCGGAAAACTGATCTTTCGTATCAAATGAAAAATCGTCATTGTCTTCAATGCTGCTTCTGTCCTTTCTGCTGGCAGGTAATGATCCATCCAACAGCAGTGGGGGGATCTCCCGGACAAATCTGCTTACCGGATTAGCCTGCGTCTCTCCCCTGATCATTCTCGATCTCGCATAACAGATGGTAAGGTCTTCTTTCGCCCTGGTAATTCCAACATAAGCAAGCCGTCTTTCTTCCTCAATATCAGAAGTATCATCTGACACAATTGTCATATAACTTGGAAAAACACCATCCTCCATCCCTGCAAGATACACATGCGGAAACTCCAGTCCTTTTGCAGAATGCAGCGTCATCAGCAGGACATGATTATCATCCTGTTTCAGGCTGTCCACATCCGCTACCAGTGCAACTTCCTCCAGAAAACCGCTTAGTGATGCTTCCTGGGCGGATTCCTCATATGCCGTTATTTTACTGACCAGTTCCTCTACGTTATTAATCCGGTCTTCAGCATCCTCTTCCCCTGAAGTTTTCAGATCTTCAAGGTAGCCTGTTTTATCAAGAATATCACGTATCAGGTCTTTCAGAGAATAGTATTCCAGTTTACCTCTGAAGCCTTGTATCAGCGTAACAAACGGCTGCAGTTTCACAAAGCTTTTACCGATCGTATCGATCTGCTCTGCCTGTCTGAGCGCATCATAAAAGCTGATTTCATTTTCATCAGCATAGATCTGCACCTTCTCAATCGTGGTCGCACCTATCCCTCGTTTCGGGACATTAATAACTCTTTTTACTGCAATATCATCCTGTCCGTTATCAACCGTTTTCAGATAGGACAGAATATCTTTGATTTCCTTTCTGGAATAGAAATTCGTTCCTCCCACCACTTCATACGGTGTCCCATCCAGCACAAACCGCTCTTCCAAAATTCTGGCCTGTGCATTAGTTCTGTATAAAATCGCGAAATCACCATACTCCAGTTTACTCTGTCTGCATTTTCTATTGATATCATCTACGATGAATTCTGCTTCTTCATAAGCTGTATCCAAATTCCGGAAATGGATTTTGTTTCCGGCTCCCTGATCAGTCCAGAGTGCTTTTTCTTTCCGCTCCTGATTATTGTGGATCACCGCGTTTGCAGCATCCAGTATTGTCTGTGTGGACCGGTAGTTCTGTTCCAGCTTGATGAGCTTAGCCTGCGGATACATTTTTTCAAAATCAAGAATATTATGGATATTTGCCCCACGAAATTTGTAAATGGACTGATCATCATCACCCACCACGCACAGATTATGACTTTCTCCTGACAAAAGCCTGATCAGTTCAAACTGCGCTGTATTGGTATCCTGATATTCATCGACCATCACATACTGAAATCGTTTCTGATAACTTTCCAGAATATCCGGATTTGCTTTAAAAAGCTCTACCGTTTTCACGATCAGATCGTCAAAATCGAGCGCATTGTTTTTTTTCAGCGTTTCCTGATATTCCCGATACGCATCCGCAATCTTTTTCTTCGAAAAATCGCCCATTGTCTGCATCGCATATTCTTCCGGTGTGATCAGTTCGTCCTTTGCTGAGGAAATGGCACTCAGAATGGTTCTCTCTTTGGTCTGTTTCGTATCGATATTCAGCTTTTTACAGATATCCTTCATGATGGTTTTCTGATCATCCGTGTCATAAATAGCAAAATGATCTGAATATCCAAGATGCTCTATATAACGGCGTAAAATCCGGACACAGGTAGAGTGGAAAGTGGATACCCAAATACTTTCCGCGCCATAACCCACCAGTTTGTTTACACGTTCCCTCATTTCACCTGCCGCTTTATTGGTAAAGGTGATTGCCATAACATTCCATGGATTCACACCGCAGCGATCAAGCAGATAGGCAATGCGGTGAATAATAACACGTGTTTTTCCTGATCCGGCACCTGCCAGGATCAGAACCGGACCTTCTGTCTGAAAAACAGCTTCTTTTTGTTTTTCATTTAATGTATCATATATGCTCATCTTATCATCCTTTGTTTCTTCCTTATGGCAGACAAAGACAAAGAAACTGCCTCTTTCCAGAGGCAGTTCTGCCTGCACTGCTTATATTTTCATTCCTTCAGGAAAGTTTATTTCCACAGTTACTGCAGAATTTTGCTCCGTTTGACGGAGTTCCGCAGTTTGGACAAAATTTCGGAGAACTGCCCGGCTGCACCTCAGGTCCGTCCGATAATGTGTTTTGCGGAACAGGAGTGTTCATCTGTTTCATCATCTGCTGCCCCATCATCATTCCCATCTGCATCTGAACCATATCAGATGCTACTGATGAGCCGTTTCCGCCATTCTCCATGCCTCCTGCAACAGCCATCTGCTGATATTTTCCCATATCTCCGACCATAGACTGTGCTGCAACCTTTTCCTGCATTTTGGCAATCTGCTCCGGATAGGAAAAACTTTCAATTTTAAAATCAGTAATGGATATACCGATTTTTTTCATATCCTGATCCAGATCAGAACAGAGTCCGGCAGCAATATCATGCGCGTCAGACTGCAGGTGGAACATGTCTTTCCCTTCTTTTCCGATCCAGGACATCAGAAGCTGATCCAGGGAAGCTACGATTCTGTCTTTGACATCTTCTACCGTAAAGCTCTTCTTTACCCCGGCAATTTTATCAATCAGTATATCTGCTTCACTTACTTTGCATACAAATGTTCCAAAAGACCTGATCGGCATTCCGCCCG
>Ga0302210_10000623_pt1 | contig 15781 bp, 13 predicted proteins | sample II_Fen_E3_2_FD_198793 | JGI IMG/M metagenome (GOLD analysis project Ga0302210, IMG submission 198793) | Peat permafrost microbial communities from Stordalen Mire near Abisko, Sweden - II_Fen_E3_2 | ecosystem: Environmental > Terrestrial > Soil > Wetlands > Permafrost | place: Sweden: Abisko... | reverse complement strand
CTTGATAGGCTCTTTAAAAATCTAAATTATCTTTTTTGTTAAAAGAAATTGTTAGTTGTTGTTTTCAAACGCAAGCGTTCGAAAACCGCACATCTGGCTTGATACATGTTGGTGTACATATATCTTTTTGTTTTCTACATTGTTTAGTTTTCAAAGAACACGTTGCTGGCACTTGCTTAAGTCAGCTTGTATAGATTATCACATCCGCAAGCGGTTGTCAATATCTTTTTTTGAAACCAGTTGATGTCATTGCCTTAAAGACAAGTGAATCCGTGATTTCGTTTTTCTGTTTTCGCCGTTGTTATTGGCGACTTGTAATATACTACACTCTTTCAGCTTTGCTGTCAATGATTTTTATAAAAAAATTTTTTTTTAATAAAAAAAGCTGCTTTTTGCATCTTGAAAAAGCAGCTTCCTTCTATAATATTATAAAGTGTCAATTGCGAGGTTTTCTTCCCGCATAAATTTTGCTAATTTAAATACACCATTCATGACTTCATTATAATTTTCTGGTGTCAATGACTGTGGACCATCCGAAAGAGCTTTCGCTGGATTTGGGTGTACTTCCACCATGATCCCATCAGCCCCAGCCGCAATTGCCGCATAAGCCATAGGTTTTACCATTCTCCATTTTCCTGTTCCATGGCTCGGATCAACAATAATCGGTAAATGGCTCAAATGTTTAACAGCTGCAATCGCACTCATATCAAGTGTATTTCGTGTATATGTTTCATAGGTACGAATTCCGCGTTCACAAAGCACAACATTTTGATTTCCTTCACTCATAATATATTCTGCCGCATTTAACCATTCATCCAGCGTTGCTGCTAAACCACGTTTTAAAAGAATCGGTTTGCTGCCACGACCGACCTCTTTTAACAAACGGAAATTCTGCATATTACGGGCACCGACTTGCAGCATATCAGCATATCTCGAAACGGTTTCAACAGCTTCGACTTCTGTCACTTCTGTAACAATTTTTAGTCCTGTCAAATCACGAGCTTCAGCAAGATAGCGCAGACCTTCGTCTTCTAACCCTTGAAATGAATAAGGTGAAGTCCGTGGTTTATAGGCACCGCCGCGTAAAAATTGAGCTCCGGCTGCTTTTACAATTTTTGCCGATTCAAATAACTGTTCTCTTGATTCGACTGCACAAGGTCCCGCCATAACCACAATATTACCGCCGCCAATCTTAACACCATCCACATCAATAATACTCGATGCTGGATGAAATTCACGACTAGCAAGTTTGTAGCTTTTGGAAATTTCAACGCTTTTTTCAACACCATCCATCGCATCGATTGGTAAACAAGCCATAAGCCTTTTATCTCCTATTACACCAACAATCTTTTGTGATGTACCTTCCATAACCTGCGCTGTAAGTCCAACGCTTTGTATGGATTCAATAACTGCTTTTATATTCTCTGCTGTCGCTTCTGTAGTCATGATAATAACCATAATAATACCGCCTTTTATTTTTTTATATTTTTATCAACTTGAATGACTGGAAATGACCCTAGATTTTTTAGCCATAAACTTTTTTTCTCAATTGCCAAAATCGCCTCATTAATATTGTTTTCCTGTGTAGATCCGTCCACCTCAAAGAAAAAAATATATTCACCAAGCCCCGTTCGAGCTGGCCTCGATTCAATCCGCGTCATGTTGACATCACGTTTCGCAAATTCTGACAAGACCGCACAAAGACTCCCGGCTTTCTTACCGTCAATCTGACAAACTAAAGAAGTTTTATCCGCCTCTGCAATGGCAGCTTGTTTCATTTTTGTCAAAACAAAAAAGCGAGTACAATTCGTCAAAGTGTCTTGGATCTCTTCATCGATTGTTGTCAAACCATAAAGTTCACCTGCACGCTGCGTTCCAATAGCGGCATATCCGGGAGGACCACTCGCAACAATTTCAGTTGCTCTGGCTGTACTGGCTGTCTGTCGGATTTCAGCGTCTGCATAATTCTTTTTTAGATATTCGCGACACTGTGCCAACGGCTGTGGATGTGACAGTATCGTCGTAATAGGTTTCTTTGGATATTTTGTCATGAGTTGATTATGAACCATCCAAATAATTTCCTGTTCCACTTGCAAATCCACTTCATGTGCCAGCGTATCCAATGTGATATTAATAGATCCTTCTATTGAATTTTCTACTGGAACAACGCACCTTTCAATCACACCATCCGCCACCGCCTGAATAGCTTCATAAATCGTATCATAGGCAAACAAAATCCAATCACCTGCCCGTTTCTGATTTAAATACAATGCTACAGCCTCGCTATGCGTGCCCTTCGGACCCAAAAAACCCAATGTATTTTTCTGTTTTGTCAAATTAGCTTCACACTCCCTTCCGATATATCAAAAAACCCCCGTCCTAATAAAAGGACGAGGGTTATACTCGCGTTACCACCTTAGTTATTCATTCAAAAAATGAATATCTCTGTAAAGTACAGGCTCAAAAACCGATACTCTCCTTTTTTTAACGGCAAAGGCTCCGACACCGCCTAAAAAAATGATTCAGCGGGTAACTCCAAGGTGAACTTCAACAAATTTTCATATACCGAGTTTTCAGCATCCCCGGTTCTCTGCAATAATCTAAAATGTTTACTTTTCCTCTTCATTGTCTTTGTGCAAAATTAAATTATTAACAGTATAACAGATAATATTAACCTATGCAATAATATTTTTTCATATTGCGTATAGTTGTATTTTTCTGGAATACGTTTGTGTTTTTCATTAATCTTTATCAACCCAGCGCATAACATGCGAAACCGCATTTTGCCAGCCACTGTAATAGTCTTCTCGTTCCATTTCTGAAATCTGCGGTTTAAAACAAACATCTTCTTGCCATTTTCGCTTCAATTCTTCCGTATCTTTCCATACCCCAATAGCTAAACCAGCAAGATAGGCTGCCCCAAGTGCTGTAGTCTCACGGATTCGTGATCTTTTTATCGGAATACCCAAAATATCTGCCTGAAATTGCAGTAAAAGATTGTTATTACTTGCCCCGCCATCAACTTTCAAATCTTGAATCTTCATTTTTGTATCAGATTCAATTGCCTCAACAACATCACGGACTTGATAGGCCATCGCCGCCAATGCCGCCCGTACAATATGAGATTTCGTCGTATCATTCTTCAAACCAATCATCAGTCCGCTTGTCTGCATATCCCAATAAGGAGCACTTAGCCCCCGAAAAGCCGGGACAAAATAGACACCGCCCGTATCGCCAACTTTTTTCGCCAGCCATTCAGATTCGGCTAACGTATCTAAAATACCAAGACCACTCTTGAGCCATTGAATCGCAGCACCAGCAACAAAAACACTACCTTCTAGTGCATATGTAACTTTACCATTAATTCCCCAGGCAATGGTTGTAATCAAGCCATTGTTCGACTGATAAAATTTTTGTCCTGTATTCATTAAAAAGAACGAACCTTCGCCATACGTGTTTTTTGCCATTTGAGGCTCAAAGCAGCATTGTCCAAACAAATCAGCTTGTTGATTACCGGCATCACCAGCAATTGGTATTTTTATTCCAATTAAACTCGGATCTGTATAGCCATAAATTTCACTGGACGAACAAACTTTAGGCAGCATACACCGGGGAATGTTTAAATACTGCAATAAATCTTCATCCCACTTTAATTCCCGTAAATTATAAAGCAGCGTTCGGGATGCATTGGAATAATCTGTTGCAAAAATCTTTCCACCACTTAGTTTCCACATAACCCAAGTATCCATCGTTCCAAAAAGCAGCTGCCCCGCTTCAGCTTTTGCCTGTGCACCTGGTACATGGTCTAAAATCCAGCGTATTTTACTGCCAGAAAAATATGAATTGATAACCAGTGACGTTTTTTGGCGAAAATCTTCTTCCAATCCCATTTTACGCAAATCACGGCAAATATCCTCGGTCTGCCTAGACTGCCAACTAATGGCATTGTAAATTGGCCTACCAGTCAGCTTATCCCATACCACCGTTGTTTCACGCTGATTTGTTATACCAATTGCTACAATTTCTTCTTTTTTGATTCCCGATTTTTCAATCGCTTCCTGTGCAACAAGAAACTGTGTACTCCAAATTTCCTCTGCATCCTGTTCCACCCAGCCCGGTTTTGGATGAAAAGATACAATCTCCTTTTTCGCTACCGATACAATATTCGAGTCGTCATCAAAAACAACAGCCCTATTTCTAATTGTGCCTGCATCCAAAGCCAATATATACCTTTTTTTCATGCCAAATTCTCCTTCGTCCTGACTGCAAAAGCCTCTGCTTTTCTTTCAGTTTTGAGGTACCAAAAATAAGATGAAAATTGTTTCATCTTATTTTATCGCATTTATAATCTTATAAAATATTATAGCATTCTTTTATCAATATCTCAAACTTCAACTATAGACATTTGTTCACCTTGAAGTTTCAATTTACTATATGCTTATCATCTTTCACCCATTTTTTATCTGTTATACTTTCCGCAAAGTATATGCTCCAACAGCGGTTTTTAGAACGTCTTTAAGCACAGCCCCCGTTGATGCCTGCACCGCTGCGACAATTGCACCTTCAACAATAGGTGCATCTGCAATACACACATTGTGTCGGAGCTCTTCGTCTAAAAATTCTAGTGCTGTTTCTGCGCTCAATACAGCACTGCCCAAGTCTACCATGATTAGTACACCATTCCCTGTATTTGCTTTAAGAATGGCCTCTTGGATTTTTAAGGCATCTGTGCCAATTTCGCCATCGTTAGTCCCTCCGGCAGCAATAATATTTACATTTTTTGCCATTTGTTGGGCAATATCTCTAATTCCGTCTGCAACTTTAGAACTGTGAGAAACAATAACTATGCCTACCATCTTAAACACTCCCTTGGCTGCGGAAAAAATCAAGTAATGCCGTTATCATAATGAAAGAAGACGTTGCTCCAGGATCTTGATGTCCAATGCTGCGCTCACCTAAATAACTGGCACGCCCTTTACTTGCAGCAATACTTTTTGTATATTCAACACCATTTTGAGCCGCCGTCGAAGCTAGTTTTAAACAGTCAAAGATTGTTTTATCAGCTTTGACCCCTTCGGAGAAAGCTTCCAACGCTGGTTCCAATGCATCGAGCATCGTTTTTTCACCCCGGCTTGCTTTACCCCTGTCTTTTATCCCCGTTACGGCGGCTTCCCACATAGCTTGCGCAGTAAGGGAATCTATTTCAAATTTTCCGGCAGCCGGCACAGCTGCTCTGAGAATAGCGGTACCATAAAGCGGTCCAGATGCACCACCAACGGAAGAAATTAAAGTCATGGCTACTGTTTTTAATACAAAACCAATGTCCTTATCTTCATCCAAACTGCTTATTTTACTGATGACTGCCTCAAAGCCTTTCGCCATATTGATCCCATGATCAGCATCACCGATTTCTCTATCTAATTCCGTCAAATATTCTTTGTTTTTAATAATAGCCTGTGCTATGGCTATTATTGCTGCAACGTGCTTGCTCATGAATAGAACGCCTCCTTAATTTTGCACCAATGCCGGTGTATCAGCTGGTGCCAAGAGCAATTCCTTTAATTCAGTATCCAATTTTAAAATGGATATGGAAAAACCAGCCATATCTAATGCCGTCATATAATTGTTTACATATGTTTTGGCAACCCGTATTTCTTTACTGGCTAAAATTTGAGAAACTTTGCGGTTTATAATGTAGAGTTCCATAAGCGGAGTAGCTCCTAGTCCGTTTATCAAGACCGCAACTTCATCCTCTTTGCTGACCTTCAAATCGTTGAGTATTTTATCCATGAGATGGCTGGTAATTTCATCCGCTGTTTTTAACTCCTCACGATGTGTACCTGGTTCGCCATGAATTCCTATGCCGATTTCCACTTGATTTTCATCCAGAGAAAAACTTGGTTTACCAACTGCGGGGACAGTGCAAGACTCAATTGCCATTCCCATAGAACGTACATTGTCAATTACTTTTTCCGCGACTCGTTTTACATCATCCAAAGCTGCACCTGCTTCGGCCTTGGCACCAGCAATTTTATGCACAAAAATAGTTCCCGCAATACCACGACGCCCCGTTGTCCAAGTGCTGTTTTCTACAGCAACATCATCGTTAACAATTACTTTTTCTACCCGAATTCCATCCGCTTCCGCCAGTTCACCGGCCATTTCAAAATTCAAGACATCGCCCGTATAATTTTTTATAATAAGGAGTACACCTTTTTTTTGATCTACAGCTTTAATTGCTTCATATACTTGGTCTGGCGTCGGTGAAGTAAAAACGGACCCAGCAACGGCGCCGTCTAACATTCCTTTTCCAACAAAACCACCATGTGCCGGTTCGTGACCACTACCGCCGCCACTTACCAACCCGACTTTTGGGGAAGTTACCGTTCTTACGAGCACATTAAATCCTGGTAATCTTCTTACGGTCGGATGAGCATCTACAATACCTTGGAGCATTTCTTCAACTACTTGGTCTGGATTATTAATAATTTTTTTCATTGAAAATGGAACCTCCTCATATCTATTTATTTGTATATTTCTCTACCACAAGACTTCTTCCTTTAAAAATTGGAAAATATAATAAAGTAACTATTTATATTGTTTTAAGATCATAAGCTGCACCAATGACCTCAATCGGATGAACGGCTTTAACTCCAGATCCATGTTCTATCTGCATGCGGCAAGTACCACACTCTGAAATGACGATCTCTGCCGAAGATTCTTTGATTTTTTGGAAAAGTTCTTGACCTACCTGCATTGAGATTTCATATTTATCTTCTTTAAAACCATAATTTCCTGAAATACCACAACAACCAGCATCTGCATTTTCAACAACTAGATTTGGCACCAGCGATAATAATTCCAGTGCTGGTAAGCCGATCCCCTGTACACGCAAATGACAAGGTGCATGATAAATATAGCTGCCACCATCATGATTAAAATTCTGATCAAAACGATTTTTTTCATGCAAATCTAATAAAAACTCACCAGCATCATACACAAATTTTGCATTTTCATGTAAATCAGGAAAATCAAATAGTTCTGCATATTCTTGTTTGAGCATCAACGAACAACTTGTACAACACGTAAGAATTGGGTAACCTTGCTCCCTCCACTTACGAATCAGTGCCGTATTTGTACGCGCATTTTCCGCAGCTTCATCTAAATATCCTGTTACAACCAAAGGTGATCCGCAGCAGACGAAATTCTCATCAACAATAACTTCATACTGATTTTTTTGCATAACTTTTACAAAAGCAATGCCGACCGCCGGATCATTTTCATTGATATAACAGCCAGGAAAAAATACGACTTTATTTGGATACGATTTTTGCTTAATAGCGCGAAATTGTTGTAAAAATGATTTGTTTGCATATTTAGGCATAGGTCGCTTCGATGCAATGCCGATTCTTTTGAGCATACCGGTTTTCCGCCCAATATCTGCGCCTAAATTAGCAAAAAAGCTACCAAATGGCAGTTTACGCGCCATTTTTATCATCTGCTCGCCATGTGCCAATATGTGATCTCTTAACGGATGTGCATGGCTGCGATAATATTCACCACGCTGTAACATATTTAACGTTGAAACAGCCACACCCGATGGACAGGAAATATCACAATTCTTACAATTCGAACAATATTCAAGCGAGGCCTCTGCATCCGGCTCAGCAAAGTTCATGCGGCTTTGTGCCGGCCCAACAAGTTTAGGCCCACGAAATTTACCGGTTGCCGCTGACACAGGACAAGTTGTAATGCAAGATGTACAAGCTGTGCAATAATCGGCTGTTCCTTTTGGATTTTCTTCTAATGTCCCCATAATAACCCCTCCTAAAATGACATAGCTGCCTGATAAGCAGATACCAATGCCACACCATTTCCCGATTGTTCAAAACAAAAATCATATCCACTAAGGTTTCGTCCGACAACAAAAACATTGTTAAGAAAACAATTTCCTGCTCCGTCAAGTGGATGCAGCTTGTCATCTGTTAGGACACCAACCTCAGCAAATGGTTGTTTTTGACTCGAAAAAAGTTTTTCATTTGCCCAGGCTTCATCTTGACCCTTAAACTGCACTGGAATATTAAAAATTGGTTCTTTTATGATTGGGAACGTCTCCATTTGCAAGCCCCCACCATAAAAGCCACCAGTTGCCAAAATAAAATGATCGGCTTGATAGCTGCGTTCGCGCGCGGCATTTTGCGTAGTGATGGCTAAACATTTCTGATTTTCTACAGTAGAACCTATCACCTTAGCATTTTCAACCATCGTTACATTGTGTTTCTTTAAATAACTTAAAAGCATACTGCGAAGTCTTAACCCATTGGCTGCTGGTGGTAACCCCGTAGTTTCAAGAACTTCACATTGTAAATCTTTTTTCATTTTATCCCAAATTTCATAATTAGGTTTTATCCCTAAAACTTGTGGTAAAATCACAACACTATTTGCTTTAACCACTCCGCGCAGCTGTTTCAAACAGCTTTCATAGCCCTGCTCCGTATTAAGCCAGCGAGCGATATCAAGCGCACTTAAATCTCGGCCTGCATCTATATCAGCATCCACCATGATGGATGTATAAATTTTCTTTTTACCCAAGCTTTGCTGAAGATTCTCTTCCATTACATTTATATAGTAATCTTTTAACCGATTAAAACCAATAAGAATAAGTTCTTCTTGCTTTAAACAAATATCTCCCAACATCGTTTTGGGAACAAGGCACGTGGGCTTCATTGTCCCCAATGCAGTCACGACCCATTGATGCTTATCAATACTTCCACTATATGGATAGTTTTCTTGTTCACACAATTCCTTAAAAAATTCAACGGCATCGGCCACTATACTGGTACCTATTTTTTTATAAGGATGTGACTCCGGCAAGGCCTGAATTCCATCAATCGGTGTTGCACACATAGTTTCATCGATTGGCATAGCCATAATATCAATCAAACCACTATTTAAAGGAAAAGTACCCGAACCATAGGTAATCAACGTTACTTTTTTGCCGTGTTTAGCACTAACAGCTGCTGCCATCAAACCGGCAAATCCAGCACCAATCACAATTACATCAGATTTCATCATTTTGGACTTCCCCCATTCACATTTAATCCAACACCATAGATACCTCGAGCCATTTCCGCTTCACGTAATGCATTCCCCCAAAGAACTGGGCGAATACCTTTCCAACGAGCTTGCAAGAAATCTTGCAGTTGCTGCAAAGATTTCTGTTTTTGGGTAATACTTTCGTTCCGCGACAAAATGCCAACACTTCGCAACGAACAAAAATTGCCCTGACAAGTTCCCATACCCATACGCGTTTTTCGACGAATATCACTCACCGTAAAACTTCTACCTTCTTTTATAACTTCTTCGATTTCAGCCAATGTTACATTTTCACACTCACAGATTAATTGACGCTCCTCCGGATTCTTTTCGAGACGCTCGACTACGCGTTGGAACCTTTCAGCTCCCAACCGATCCGCTGCCAGTTCTGTTCCATAGGCTGGAAAATATTTGCGAGCTTTTGTCTTTACCGCTTCTGGAACCTCTTGCACCAAAGGTTCTTCAGCCGTCCGGCACGGCGTAGTCACCTGTAATTTTTGACAAACAATATCTGTCATTTTTTCTGCCATGAGTCGATACGTAGTAAATTTACCACCTGTAATCGTCATCAAGCCCTGTAATCCATCTTCCGCATGATCTAAAATCACAAAACCACGCGATGCACCACGACCTTTTCCGCCAGAGGCACTGTACAATGGTCTTGACCCCGCAAAAGCTCTCAAAACACGATATTTGCGCAGATTTTCAAACGTTTTTTCACCAATTTGCAGTAAACTTTCGATTTCAGTAAAAGAAGAGCTTGTATCTTCAGGATCTTTCACGGACATTGAGGTTGTTCCTAAAATTGTAATGGAACCATGTGGTACAAAAATATCTCCATCGGACGGTACATGCAAACGATTTACAATCCGACTTGAAATTCTTTGGTTAAAGGCAATCAATGTCCCTTTATCCGGCTGTACATTTACATCAAGTCCCGCCAGAGCAGCAATTTGGCCAGACCAAGGGCCAGCTGCATTAACCACAAATTCACAAGCAATAAAATAGGTTTGTTTTGTAAAATAATTGCGCACATCGACACCGATTACTTTACCGTTTTCCGATACAATCCGTATAACCTCTGTATAGGTTTTAACACGACCACCATAACGCGCCGCGGAATCTATATTTTGCCAGGCCATGCGAAAGCCATCAATAGCAGCATCTGGCACTCTATAGGCTGCTATTATTTGATGTGATAAATTGGGTTCTAATTGCCAAGCTTCTTGTGGTGTAATAGGAATCGCCGCTATTCCACTTTTTTTACAACCATCTACCCATTTTCCTTCAAAATCAACATCGTCTTCCGGCAGCCGAATAAACAAGCCTTCCGTTGCTTCTACACAGGATTTTCCTATTTTACGTAAAATAGCATTTTCTTCGATGCACTCTCTGGCAGCTTCCTGATCTTTTACTGCATAACGAGCTCCGCTATGGAGCAACCCATGATAACGTGAACTTGTACCATTAACCATATCCAGCTTTTCTAAAAGTAATACATCAACGCCACGCATAGCTAGATCACGCAGTATTCCAACACCAGTTGCTCCGCCGCCAATAACGACCACTGTTGCTTTTTCCATTTTTTTATCCCCTTTACTGACAGTCTACTTGTATTTCCTAATAGGAAAAGATCCTCTTATAAATCAATATAAGAGAATCCCCCCTACTTTTATGCTAATACTTACTCGGCCTACTCTTCTTCTTCCCAATGCATGGAGTGTTTTACAGCACGCTGCCAGCCACGATAAAGTTTATCACTTACTTCTTTTTCCATCGCTGGGGCAAAGCGATTATCAAGTACCCATTTCTTGCTAAGTTCAGAGTAATCTTTCCACACGCCAACAGCGAGTCCCGCCAAATAAGCTGCGCCTAGTGCTGTCGTTTCAATTACTTTTGGACGTTCAACAGGAACGCCTAAAATATCAGACTGGAACTGCATCAACAAATTATTGGCACAAGCACCACCATCTACTTTTAATGCTTTCAATTTAATATGTGAATCTTCTTCCATTGCACTCAACACGTCACGTGTTTGATATGCCATCGAATCTAAAGTTGCACGAACGATATGTGCTTTTTTCGTACCACGCGTTAAACCAATGATCGTACCCCGTGCCTGCATGTCCCAATATGGCGCACCAAGTCCAACAAAGGCTGGTACAACATAGACTCCGCCGGTATCAGGAACTTTTTTCGCAATCCATTCTGAATCGGAAGCAGCTTCAAGCATGTGTAAACCATCGCGAAGCCATTGAATTGAAGATCCTGCTACAAAGATACTACCTTCTAATGCATAACTGATCTTACCATCAATCCCCCAAGCAATCGTTGTAACCAAACCATTATCTGATGCATACATTTTGTCGCCTGTATTCATCAGCATAAAACAACCTGTACCATAGGTATTTTTTGCCATACCAGCTTCAAAGCAGTTTTGTCCAAACAGTGCTGCCTGTTGATCACCAGCTGCGCCTGCTAACGGTACGGTAGCACCAAATATGCCAGGATCTGTATATCCATAAACCTCACTGGAGTTATGAACTTCTGGCAGCATATTTGCTGGTACATCCAGATATTCTAAAAGTTTTTCATCCCATTTTAGGTCCTTTATGTTATACAACAAAGTTCTTGATGCATTCGAATAATCTGTTATATGAAGCTTACCCGCGCTAAGTTTCCAAAGCAACCATGTATCAATGGTACCAAAAAGCAATTCACCACGGTTCGCTTTTTCCCGAGCGCCCTCAACATGATCAAGAATCCATTTGATTTTTGTTCCAGAGAAATAGGCATCAATGACCAATCCGGTTTTTTCTTTAAATTCTTGTTCTAACCCTTTTTTCTTTAGATCATTGCTAATTCCTGCGGTTTGTCTAGACTGCCAAACAATTGCATTATAAATTGGTCTACCCGTCGCTTTTTCCCAAACAACTGTTGTTTCACGTTGATTGGTAATCCCAATCGCAGCAATATCACTTTCTAAAATTCCAGCACGTTCAATCGCTTCTTTTGCTACCGTAATCTGTGTGCTCCAAATTTCTTCTGCATCATGTTCTACCCAGCCTGGTTTTGGAAAAAATTGCGTAAATTCTCTTTGTGCCATTGCGATAATATTGGATTCATTATCAAAAATAATTGCCCGATTACTTGTAGTGCCCGCATCAAGTGCCATTACATATTTTGTTGTCATTTTTAAAGTCACTCCTCGTTATGTTATTAATTTATTTGCCAAACCATAATCTTCAAATAATTTCATTACCTTACATAAAACTTGTTTTTAAATAATAGCAAAAAGCTTAGCTAGAACAACTGCACAAGCTGCACCTGCCATTGGGGCAACAATCGGCACCCAAGAATAACCCCAGTCCGAACTGCCTTTGCCAGCAATCGGTAAAATTGCATGTGCGATACGAGGACCAAGATCACGTGCAGGATTTACAGCATACCCAGTAGGACCACAGAAAGATAAACCAACTGCCCAAACTGCAAGTCCAGCCATATAAGCTCCCATTCCATTTGTGAATCCAGCAGGACCAGAAACCAATTTGCTACCAAACGATATGAATAAGAAGAATAATAACGTACTCGCGATAAATTCACAAAGTGCATTGGCACCATAACTGCGAATTGCCGGAATCGTAGAGAAAACTCCTAATTTAGCGGATTGATCTTGCGTTACCTTCCAATGTGGCAAATACGCAAGCCATACTAACGCTGCCCCGACAATACCACCGAAAAGTTGTGCAATCATAATCTCGATTGCAACTGGCAGTGAATAAGCACCTAGTAACAATTTAAAGAACGTAACCGCCGTATTTAAATCACCCGTATTGCCTATTGCCAATCCACAACTGACGCCCATAACAACAGCCATCGCCCAACCAGTATAAACAACAATAGCACCACCGCCAAGACCTTTTGATTCTTTTAAAGATACATTAGCTACCACACCACACCCAAAAGCGATCAGTACTGCCGTTCCAACAAATTCACCTAATAAAACATTATCCATTTTCATTGCTCCTCATATCAATTTTTCCGATACTCAAATATAGCGCAACACGATTTTAATTGTATTTATAATATTTAGAATATTGTAAATACAATATAGGGTTAACTACTCTTCGCCTCCTTGAATCTATCCTTAGATTTTGTCTTTAGCATCAATCATGCAATTTAAAACTTTTTATTGTCGTTATTGTTCTTTAAAAACGTTTTTTCGTTTTACAATCGCAAACAATACTAAATTCCATCTCTAAAACAGATATTATCATATTATTTCGTATCAGTCAATACGTAATATTGTGAATATTTGCTGCATTAAAATGTTTTTTCGTGTTTTTTATATTTCGTAATTTCAATATATATAATATGCTATAATATAATCAGAATTTTATCCACATTACAAATTTAACTTGAAAATCATTTTAAAATCTGTATAATTTCGTATATACAGTTACAAAAAAGGAGGTGTACGCTATTTTGACCCGAGAAGACTATATTAAATCGCTTATAAAATCACACGGTTATAACTTAAAAGAATTTTCAACACAAATTCAAATGCCGTATACTACTTTATTATCTATTCTAAATGGTTCTATTGGTGGCGCAGCAGTGGATAATATGTTGAAAATCTGCTACGCACTGCATATAAAAATCGAAGATTTAGATCATCTGGGAACGGATGCGGGGATTTTGACAAAAAGCCAAAATGATGAAGCAGATGTAGACGCTTATCTATTAAAGCTAATCCGTGATCTTTCTGCCGAAAAACGTATTGCGCTTAAAATTCTTTTAACGAATATGTAATCGAAAAATATTACATAATAATCAAGACGGTTGAATTAGTCTAAAAACTAGCCCAACCATTTTTTTATTTGCAGAAAAAATTTGCTTGCATGCAGGCAATACAATATTCTACAATAAAAATGAATGAATAAAATGAATAGATAGGTGGCTGTAAATGAGTGTATTAAATGTTGAACATGTCTCCCATGGCTTTGGAGCAAGAACTATTTTAGACGATGCGTCTTTTCGACTCTTAAAAGGTGAACATGTTGGTTTGATTGGGGCAAACGGGGAAGGTAAATCAACTTTTTTGAATATTATTACGGGACAGCTGACTCCTGATCAAGGTAAAGTGTCCTGGTCCAACCGCGTATCTGTCGGTTATCTAGACCAGCATGCCGTTTTAAAAAAAGGTATGACAATCCGTGATGCTTTGCGCACCGCCTTTGATGATATGTATAAACTCGAAGCCGAAATGCTCGCCTGCTATGATAAAATGGGCGATGCAACTCCCGATGAAATCGATAAAATGATGGCAGACGTAGGTGACATTCAAGACATTCTTGAAGCCAACAGCTTCTATACAATCGATTCAAAAATTGATGAAGTATCAAATGGTCTAGGACTTCGCGATATCGGACTGGAAAAAGATGTGGCCGATCTCAGTGGTGGTCAGCGAACAAAAATACTGCTGACAAAATTATTACTGCAAAACCCAACCATTCTAATTTTAGATGAACCGACGAACTATCTTGACGTTGAGCACATCTCCTGGCTTACAAATTACTTAAAAAATTATGAAAATGCCTTCATCTTGGTATCACATGATTTACCATTTCTAAATGATGTTATCAATGTGATTTATCATGTCGAAAATGCTGCATTAACACGTTATACTGGCGATTACAATCGTTTTCAGGAAATGCATGAAATTCGCAAACGGCAAGAATCTTCGGCTTTTGAACGGCAGCAGCAAGAAATCGACCGTATGGAAGATTTTATCCAACGCAACAAAGCCCGCGTAGCAACACGAGGCATGGCTAACAGCCGCCAAAAACGGTTAGATAAAATGGAAGTGCTCGAAAAGCCCAAAGAAAAACCAAAACCTCACTTTCAATTTAAAGAAGCTCGCACACCAAGCCGGTTTGTCATTGATGCGAAAAAGCTCGTACTTGGTTATGATGAGCCCCTCACCAAAGCCGTTAATTTACAACTGGAACGCGGGCAAAAGATTGCCATTCGCGGGGTAAATGGACTTGGAAAAACTACCTTGCTCAAAACATTGCTCGGACAAATCCCCGCCCTTGCTGGCCATATTGAATTGGGTGAATTCGTTGAAGCAGGCTATTTTGAACAAGAAACACATCAAGGCAATGACAATACAGCCATCGAAGAAGTTTGGGAAGAATATCCTGGCATGACCAACTATGAGGTTCGGGCAGCTCTCGCGGCCTGTGGTCTTACCAATGAACATATTACAAGTAAAATGCGAGTATTAAGCGGTGGTGAAGCCGCCAAAGTACGACTTTGTAAAGTCATGCAGAAGAAGATCAACCTCTTGGTTTTAGATGAACCGACGAATCATCTCGATGCCGATGCCAAAGATGAATTAAAACGTGCCCTTAAAGAATATAAAGGCACGGTATTACTCGTATCGCATGAACCTGATTTTTATCAAGATTGGGTTTCCGCGGTCTGGAATGTTGAAGGCTGGACAACAAAAATCGTATAAAAAATAAAGACCTGCGCTGTGGCGCGGGTCTTTATTTTTTTTGATTTATATTTTTTTGTTACCAGATACCGTTATGGCATCACGATGCGGTGAAATAATCAAGGCTGGTTTTGTTATAGCAGAATCCGGCAAACCAGGCGTGCTGCGGATATCTCCATATTT